>Ga0228536_1001074_pt1 | contig 32531 bp, 31 predicted proteins | sample SJ1Smetagenome_FD_168611 | JGI IMG/M metagenome (GOLD analysis project Ga0228536, IMG submission 168611) | Enriched culture of PCE-dechlorinating microbial communities from Ithaca, New York, USA - SJ1.S | ecosystem: Engineered > Modeled > Simulated communities (microbial... > Unclassified...
TCCTTTCCCTCCGGCTTCTTCGTCGTGGTGTTCGTTCCCGACGATGATAACCGGAGCTGCGGTCAGGTGGTCAAATTTCGGCTGTCGTTCGCTCAAAAAATGATCAATTTTAGAGTATCAAAACCATCAAGCGGCTCTCCGCCGGGTCTATCCCCGCGCATGCGGGGGAACCTCCGTCGTTCCGCGTGGACGGGAAAAGCCACCGGGTCTATCCCCGCGCATGCGGGGGAACCTTGATCCGCATTTTCGACTGCACGCGCCCTCTGGGTCTATCCCCGCGCATGCGGGGGAACCTTTTGACGGATTGCGTCGATCATCTTGATGAAGGGTCTATCCCCGCGCATGCGGGGGAACCCGTTCTGCCCGGCGCGCTCCTTCTCGACGACCGGGTCTATCCCCGCGCATGCGGGGGAACCGCGCGTGACGGTGATTCTTGCCGGAGCCGCCGGGGTCTATCCCCGCGCATGCGGGGGAACCGCACGTATCAGCGCCTGTATAGCCGCCGCGCTGGGTCTATCCCCGCGCATGCGGGGGAACCATGGACGGCGTTCCCACGCTGCTCGATCTGAAGGGTCTATCCCCGCGCATGCGGGGGAACCTCTACGCCTCGGGTGCTATCGAGGGGTTAGCGCGGTCTATCCCCGCGCATGCGGGGGAACCAGCGGAAGCGACCTGCATGATTCCGGATGCTAGGGTCTATCCCCGCGCATGCGGGGGAACCCGTATCGAACGCCGAGGTCGCCGAGGGGTCTGGGGTCTATCCCCGCGCATGCGGGGGAACCCATCTTCTGGACGGCCTCGTCGCGGGAGCTGAGGGTCTATCCCCGCGCATGCGGGGGAACCGTCCCATTCATCGTCTTTATCCTCCTCTTCCGGGGTCTATCCCCGCGCATGCGGGGGAACCGCAGCGTTCCAGAGGGCGGCGAGGCGGCGGGCGGGTCTATCCCCGCGCATGCGGGGGAACCGGAAGGATGAGCTGGCGCGAAATGTGGGAAGAGGGTCTATCCCCGCGCATGCGGGGGAACCTCGATGGAAAAGGCGATGGAGCACGCGGAATTGGGTCTATCCCCGCGCATGCGGGGGAACCAGACCGTTCGTATAACTTACGGCGAATGGAAGGGGTCTATCCCCGCGCATGCGGGGGAACCTGTACTTAGTTTCTCGCGATGAAGGGAAAATAGGGTCTATCCCCGCGCATGCGGGGGAACCCCGATCATCGCCGCAGTCTCCTCCAGCGGGATGGGTCTATCCCCGCGCATGCGGGGGAACCGCGCCCACGATGGCCGCTATCAGCTTCGACGGGGGTCTATCCCCGCGCATGCGGGGGAACCTCGCTTTCACGCGCTCCATGCTCGCCTTCGCCGGGTCTATCCCCGCGCATGCGGGGGAACCTCACCTCGAAGTCCATTCCGCCTATTCTGATGGGGTCTATCCCCGCGCATGCGGGGGAACCTCCACGGCGAAGGCGAGCACGGCCACCGGATCGGGTCTATCCCCGCGCATGCGGGGGAACCAACAAAACCCACGCGTCAGAGTCAGTCCCTTTGGGTCTATCCCCGCGCATGCGGGGGAACCGTTCCGACAGGGTGGAGCGCGGCGGACATGACGGGTCTATCCCCGCGCATGCGGGGGAACCTCCAGTGTTCTCACTCGTAGCCACAGCAGAACGGGTCTATCCCCGCGCATGCGGGGGAACCGCGACCTCCCTGCCGCACCACGGGCAGACCGCGGGTCTATCCCCGCGCATGCGGGGGAACCGCGGGGAGCTCTCTAGCGCCATCTCGCGCACAGGGTCTATCCCCGCGCATGCGGGGGAACCTTTCTCAGCCCGCACGGAGACCAGTCGGTCCCGGGTCTATCCCCGCGCATGCGGGGGAACCGGTCAAATATTCGCTTTCGCCGAAGCTTGCAAGGGTCTATCCCCGCGCATGCGGGGGAACCTCGACGAGCGACAAAGAAATCATCCGGCGAAAGGGTCTATCCCCGCGCATGCGGGGGAACCATATCGTAGTGGCCGCACTGGCCAACATTCAGGGGTCTATCCCCGCGCATGCGGGGGAACCGAGATCGGTCAACTCCGTCTCTTTCGAAACCAGGGTCTATCCCCGCGCATGCGGGGGAACCAGGACCGCAAGGGAGAATTACCGGGAAGCCCGGGGTCTATCCCCGCGCATGCGGGGGAACCTCTTCTTTAGCCTTTATTTAATCTTACTTGCCAAGATAGCTTAACGCAATCCCATCCACATCGATTATCCGCCGGGGTGGTTCTCCAAGAGAGAGAACGCCAACACCGGTGCTCTCTGTGTTGTCTTTATAGATCATGACTACGGAAGCGTCCTCGATATCAACGAACCATTTGGACAGCACCGCCCATGTTCGTTCTCGAACCCCTTTTGTCATCGAAGGGCTCGCATATACCGCCGGGGTCACTTCGAGCATACAAGAGGCCAGAAAACCTCGGACCTTATCCGGAACGTTTCTTGTAACGACGACGATCATGCCCCTTCCTCCAGCAGATCTTTAATCATATCGATCATTTTGGATATGATTCCTTGGCGTCTTAGAGTAACCCCGGCATGCTTTCGAACGTGACGCTCGATAGAGACGCCCTGTTCCCGAAAAAACTGTTTGCTTGCCCCGAATGCCACAGGGAGCGTAAAGGTATCTCTGAAGATATCGGCGATGTCGAGAATGAACGATTGCCCGGAATCTTCGTGAATAAAACCGAGCTGAGGTATTGTTCTCGTAGCCGCCACCGCGATGGACGAGGCGGCGTACGCAACGGTTGCGGCATGGTTCAGAGCCTGATTCGGTATATCCGTGCCTTCCGGATTTTTTCTGTCGTAATTCCTTCCTTTCCATGGTATTCCGAATTTGTGGGCCATTAAAAAATACATTTCTCGTGCCCTGGCCCCTTCCATGCCTCTCAAAACGGATAACTCAAGGTTCGGGAATATTTCTCCCATTCTCTTGGCGTACATTGCTCGGGCAATGAATATGCGGCTTGCTTCATCCGCCCAGAGATTTGTTTGTCTGCGAGCGAGAGCGCTCCAGTCGGGGCCGAGAGGTTGTGCGGAGTACATCCTGACGCCGTCCTCTCCGACCGCGATTAACGCAGTCCCATGACTTGCGGTAAGGCGAAACACATCATGGGTAATCGATGTACCCGGTCCAAGAAGAATCATCGAAACATTTTGGTAGGGGATGTCGTATGTCCCCGGATCGAGCCCTTCGCACCCCGCAGTGACGAAACGAAGAGTTCCGGAAGAGACAAACAGTTCGCCTCGGCTTAACCATAACAGACCATGACGATCGGAATGAGGTATGCGCGATGTTTCGATTCCGAGGCGAGGAATACCCATACTTCAACGACCTTCCGGACGGAGAAGGACGGCGCCGAAGCCAAACGCTTTGTGCCTCCCTATTCCTTCGCGCAGCATCGACGCGAAGCCGCCGGAATCCGAGACTTTGAGAACACCGTCGAAAACGCTCTCGGGGCGCGTCAATTTTCGAAGTGTACGCCCTTTGTCCTTTCGGCGAAACTCATTCAAACGGAACGACTTCATCCGCATATCCAGAATCTCGGCCCCGCCGAACGCTTTGAAACGTTCCATGAGCCAGTTCGCATATACTGTTTCTCTGTCGATGGATTCGTCAGGGGTCCTTTCGCAGGCTGCCAAAAAGGCATCCCGTTCGACGATTTTTCCGTCCTCGCCGCTACGACGCGATATAGGACAAAATCGTACTCGAAATCCCAACGTCCTCCCAACGGACCATGACTCAGGCATATTTTTCGAGCGTACGGCGTCCGGAGAAATGACTTCATGGAGCATCGGTTCCGCTGTCGAAACCATCTCCTCGACCAGCTCGGTTCCTGTGCAGTCGGCATATCCAAGCACTTTCAAAGCTCTGCCGCCGCTGTCGAAGACCTCGAACGGCTGGGGAGCCTTGGAACCGAACGAGAGTCTCATTGCGGCATGGATCAGGTAATCTTTGTCGGAAAGAGAAAGCTTGCTCTGCCTCGCCCAGTAGACAAGAGCCGAAGTTTTTATCTCTAGATGGATCATTGAAAACGTCATGCGTTCACCCCCTGTATCTGCCCCCGCCAAACAAGCCGGCTTCCGGAGTGGACATCGTTTGTCCAATCTCGAAGGTCCTGTCGCTCTATCATGAGTTCTCCCTTTTTTTCGGGAGCGGAGGAAACAACAGGCCACTCCGCAATAAATGGTCCGTTTCCTCGTTCCGAGATGATTTGTTCAAGAGCCGCGTAAACGGAGTCGGCTTCGATGATACCCCGGTAGAGCGGTGCGTACGGAATGCAGCAATAACGACCGATAAAAAGGACACGAAACGGGTAAGTCAGCGCTTGAGCGATCTCTTCGGCCGATGGCAATGATTCGTCCTGCTCCGAGGCAACGCAAATGATCGTATGAATCACGCTATCCGCGAGGTAGTGCTTAAGTCTGATAACGGTTCCCTCGTTTTTCCCCGCTTGAATGGCCTTTATAACATCCCTTTCTCCTCTAAATGAATCGGAACGCCACAGCGGGAGTTCTTTTTTTGTGAAGAAAAGCGTTTGATAATCGATAATCCGATTCCCTGGCATGTCGATCCTCGTTCCCATACTAATCGCGCTCTGTAGTACTTGCATACGTCTTTGTTCGGTATGCTCGTAACCAAGGGCATTTGCCAACAGCCCTGTGATCATAGAGCATGCCGGGAAAATGTCCGTGGGACGTACTTTCCCCACGGCTGGAGCACCGAAGGAGAGCAATCCATCGAAGCACAAGTGTGCAAAACGCATGATGCTTACCCGCAATTTCCGGAGACTATGGCATTTTCAACATTTTCCGCCAGAAGATGCAGCGGAATTCTCTCTTTGAAGGGAGTGTCCAGACGACAGGAGATATAACGAACTTCGTGCAGACCATACATCTCATCCAGAGATGTCATGTATTGCTCTATTCTGTTCAGCGACTCCGCTAACAAATCTCCGCGTCCGAGTTGGACCGGGTTTGCAAAGGCATTAGCGAGGGTTCTCGGTTGCCGCTCTCCCATCTCCGCCATGACGAACTCCGCGTATGAGTAGGGCGCTGTGGAACCGAGTTTCGCGCCGGGAGTGACTGTGGCGAAAAGATGAATCAGGTGTTTGACGATGCGGGCTGCGAGAGTTCTGTCGACGCCTTCGTCGCGCCAGTTTCGAGACTTCCCTTCTCCGGTGTTCGAGACGAGCTGGGGAAGGTCTACTACAGCGTAGTTATAAAACAGCCCGCTTGTAAGCTCCGCCGAGTTGATGTGACCGCTACCCGTTTCGACGAGGTCGTCCACGGCGGAGAAGTAGTCGGCTTCAAATGTTTCCTGATGTACAGTAAACGAATGCGCCACATGCACTGCAGCATCGACGCGCGCTTCAGTATCGCCACTGACGAAGCGGCCGAAAAGCGATGCGTCGATGCCTGCTCCGTATTTTAGAGCAATAAAATCTTTATGGCGTTCCTTCCAAAGCGCTTCTGCCTTCTTTTTCGCTGATTCTGCATCACCGGACGAAGCGCAGATTTCGAGGGCAAGCTTGGAGAGAAATCCAATTTCCGGCTTCCCCAAGACAATGACTTCTCCACGGTCGAGAGGTTCACTCCCTTTCTTTTTCGTTTTTTCCTCGTTCTCCTTATTTCCATCATCTTTTTCACCATACAGATTTTTTTGAAATACTTTAAGAATTTCTTCGACAAGTTCTTTCGAAACGCCTTCTTTTTCTACAAGATCGCGTGCTATTATCCGACTGAACGTCTTGCGGGAGCGGACAGAGAGTTCGAAGCCATCCTCAATCTTGTCCAGTCCGTATATGTCGTCGCACGTTCTCAGACGACGCTTGCGACATTGCGAGCTGACTCGTGTTCTGGTATAGCCTCCGAAGGGAATTCGCTTAGCCAGACCGCTGTCGTCTCTATTTAAAAGAACCGAGGGATAGGCTGTAAGAGTGGAGATCTGTATAAAACGAGGGGTGATAGACATTATGCAACATCCTCCTTTTTTTTCTTCGCTTGAATGTAGTCTTTTGCGATATCCCGTTTAATTTTTTCTTCACTTTTTTTATCTGAATAGAAAAGGAGTTGCGCCAACGTGCCCCAATCAACGGGCATATTTTTCGAGATGCACAGTCGTGCAAAAAGCCTGATCTGATCAGAGAGATTCTTGTCTTTGCTTCGTAGAAAAGTGTTTATTCTTTGAACTGGAAACGAGGCAAATATTGCTCCCACTGAGTGCGAGGGAGCTTCCGAATGGATTTCGGGCGCCATGATGGCCATTCCATTGAGTAACGTTATCCAATTATTTTCCATGGATTCGTTCATGCGGAAAGCTTCCGGGACGTAATCGTACAAAACTCTCCAGAAAGGCAACGGCGGGGAGTCGTTAGTCATACGTCTAAGTTCCGCCAGATCACCTTTGGGAAAACGAGAGCTACCTAGCATACCTGCAAGGACAGCGATTACGTTCCGGAGATCGCTCGTGTTGGTCATTGCTTTGTACCTCCTGAAGAAATATCAAATAGCGGCAGATATTTTTTCATTGCGCTGAAAAAAAACAGTTCTGCGTCAGCTGCGCGGATGAATTCTGTTTCTCCTGAGTGTAGTCGTCGTTCAAGTACATCTTTAAAAATATCTTCTATCGTCTTTCGGAGAAACTCTATCCACGAATTGAGCCGCAGTGGATCATCCGTTTCCTCTCCTTCGTTTGGTAGAGCTTCCCAAAGAAACGGGAAAAAATTGTCGGATATCGCGTCGTTCAGTATTCGACAGGAGGTCGGGGCAAATGCCAATACCCGTTTCCTTTTGTTTTTTTGTCCTTCGCTGCCCCTCTCCAAGAAAAGGCGTGAAATCGCCGGGGACAACACCTTTTCTTTTGCTTTACAAGCCAAATCGATCATTGTATTGAGCAAACGTTCGCTTATATCATCGGGGAAACGTAAAAATCCAAGTTTTTCTGGTGGAACAGGAAGGATCCTTTCGTGATATTCCTCCGTGCTACTTTTTCCTCGCTCAATAATACAAAAACGAACAGAAATGGGAGGTCTGTCGAATTCTCTAGGAATTTGAGCGGGAGAGCGAATGTAGGATTCTTTATCCAGCAGAATCCTCCCCATTCGATCCCAGGTGGGGCTAGTGTTGAAGGCGCTTCCGTCTTTCCTATCTATTGGAATCCAAGGATCGTCTAAAGCACCCTTGTATGCCTTCCCTTCGACTCTGCATGTGGAGGTGCCCGTCATGCACGCTTCGAGGGAATCATTTTCCCCTTTCCGTATTCGGAGTAATCGACATATCTCCAAAAAATACGGATGGAGTTCATTTAATGATAATGATGATTTCCCGTCCCACATTTCAAGCCAAAGAAGACGCTTCCCCGTTGTTGAAAGATTCCATTCTATCTCTTTTTCAGTTTGTAACAACTCAATCAGCACTCTGCAATCCCGGCCCCACTGGTCACCCCAGTATGGAGATGTAATAAGACCCACCCCCGGTCGAGTTGCTATGTTTTCCCCCTTTTGCCTCACCGTACTATGGTAGTTTCCGGGAGCCCCTCCAAGTGAATATCCAGCATGGCCCTGGAGTGTAACGAGTGCAAAAATCCAATGGTCTTTCTTAACGGATGTTATACGCCGTCCTTTTTCGTCGATATTTTTTGTAGTAAAAATTATATCTATCTCGTCAGGAGTTCTCGCAACCGTCATCATCTCCCCAACGCTTTCGTGAATTGGCGGCTGAAGAAACGCTGGTTTTTTCGTATCCGCCACCACAAGACTCCACGCATCGTTGTCCGGTGTGAGAGCGGATAGTAGTCCCTTCCACTTGCCTTCATCGTACACTCCAGGAAGCTCCGAGTACGGCGTGTTCTTACCAACCGAGGGTATCTCTACTCCTCCGTCGGTAAGCGCTATAGCGCCAAGTTGACAGAGGAATGCATGCCAAGGGTGCCGCTGGTGAGGGCGCAAGTTGGTGAAAGCTTCGATACTGTTCCTCCCCAACGCGGCAAACACCCCAGGCAAGGTGAGTTTCACGCTTGAAGAGTCCCTAGTCCGCACTTCGATGCACGGTTCTTCCAAGATATTGGACAAAATCGCATCAGCTCCTTTCCAAGCCGAACCGGCTATAGCGGAATGACTTCCCGCATAAAGAAAACTCGAACCCGAATTCCGTTTGCCTCGCTTCGATCCCTTGGTCGAGTTCTGAAAGGTCCTTCCCTTGAAGCATCCATCCTGGAACCGTCAGCTTTTCAATGGAAAACCCGAAAGGGCCGACGGGTGGATTCTGAAAGAAGACCACAGCGTCGTCGAGGCCGAGGCGAGTCACGATATTATGATCGTCGGCCGCAGAGACAAACTCCGACTCGTATCCTTTTTTCCAGCTGACAATGTCGAAAGCAGCCCGCTGTCTTTTCGCACCCTTGCTTCCCGCGATACCCCCGTTTATCTGCTCCCACTCGGGTCCGAGTCGTTCAGCGAGGCGAGACAAAAAGGCGGGATGGGTCGAACGTTCGACGAAATATCGATTCATCTCGGGTATGCGGAGGAAAGCATCTTCCGCGATGCGCTCTTCAAGCAGTTCCCACGTTGCGGCAACGCTCCGGACGTCTTCGTAGGCCCGTTCATCTCCGAATTGATGACGCTTTCTGGCCTCCCGATTGAGCAGCCAATCCTTCCCCTTATCGGGAACGAGGACGATACAGCGAGGTTCAGAAAACGCAGAAGGCCTTCGACGGTCATGTCGAAAGAGACGTCCTATTCTCTGGAGCAGCACGTCCGCAGGACAGAGATCGGTGATCAGGAGGTCGAAATCCACGTCCAAGGATTGCTCAAGCGTCTGCGTCGTCACGATGACACAGGGCCGACGTCTTTCGCCCGATTTTCCGAAGAGCAGCTCGACCTCGTGATCGAGACGTCTCCGGTCCGCGGGAGCGAATCGTGCGTGATGAAGCGTACGGACGCCTTCTATAGCGAATATATTGTTGTTGTCTCCCGTTCGTTGCTCTTCCATCGCTTGCAAGGTCTTGACGGCAGATGTGACGGAATTTCGCAGCACAAGAACGCACCCTCCGGAGTCCGCCGCTCCAAGGGCAAGTTGAGCGAGCGTTTCAGGATGCTCAATCGTAGGAAGGAGTTCCAAACGGACCTCTTTGGCTCTCCCGGAAAGAATTTTTGACCCAGTCCAAGCAGTTGTGGAGGATATCAGAGGGTAAGGAGTTTCGATGCACAGAGTTTCGTCCGGGACGGGAGAAACTCCAACAGCTTTCCGAGTACGAAAAATATGAAGATATCTCTCGCGCACCGCTCCCCCCAGAGTAGCCGACATCATCAGGATATGTCCCCCGCACAACGCGAAAAGCTCGACGAGCGACTCGATAATCCTCGTCATGAAATGATCGCTGGCATGCACTTCATCGATCACAAGAAGCGATCGCGCGAGGGCCGCAGCGCGCAAGTGAGAATGAGGCGCTTTCAATACCGCAAGAAGCGCCTGATCTATGGTTCCCACAGCGCACGGGGCACACATATACCGCTTCGGGTGTTCCGCAGCCCAGTTTCGCCGGCTATCCTTCTCATCGGGCCACAAAACGGAAAAACCCGGGAGTCGCACTCCTTCACGATTATCTACGACCAAGTATCCAGGAACGGCAAGTACCGTTGGCATTTCCCCCTCGCCGAAAACGTCGCCCATATTCTGCGATACTCTCTTTTGAAGTTGGGTTGCGGCAAAGCGAAGAGGATTGGCGAAATAGAGAGAATCCACCATCCCCTCCTTGAAGAGACGAAGATAGTGGCGAAGAGCGCACTCCGTCTTCCCGCTGCCGGTCTCCGCTTCGATAATGATGAGGGAACCATTTGGATCAAGATCCAATTCTTCGACGACAGTCTGTACGGGAAGGGGTGTTTTCTGAAATTGTTCGTAAAATGTTTGAGGAAAGCTGACGGAAGAACGAAATCTCGAGGTATCCAGGCGCATTGTTCGAAAAGCTTGAGCAGCGTTTTTACGTGCAGTATCGATATAGGATTCGAGGGGATCATCCGGTTGCGCGTAGGGAAAGAAGTTTTCGTCCGATCCGATCCAGTCGGCCATGATGAGAAGTCCTGCGAAGAGATGATGAATCGACGCGGCTTCCGGCAGCGGTGGGGCTGAAGCATCGAAGGCTGCGGGAAACCAAAGTTGGAGATGATCCGCAATTATCTTGAGCCCGTCGAAGGACGAAAGACCTGACGGCAGTGTCGTGTCCCATAGCTTTGCGCATTGTGCAGCCACTGTTAGATTTTGCAGCGACTCGTCGATGATGGTGGGGAAAGAACCGTGATGCCCGCACATGCAGGTCAGATAACAGGATGCGCTTTCACCCCACTCTAGAAGCCATGGGAAAATTTCGATGAACCGATTCCTAAAGTTTGGCTCGCACAAAGCTCCCATCGGACGAATATGACCGTGAGAGTGCGCAGGGGGACGGTTTTTCGCCTGAAAGCCCGCTGTGTTTTTCCCTACATCGTGTTTTCCGGCGAGGACCGCCAAACGCGACTTGGTGACTTCATCAAGTTCTTGTCCTGTTAATGTCTTGTAAATCCTACGATAGACAGGGAGATCGAGAAGAGCTTCCATAACGGCGGCGACGTCGGCGGAATGCGCCAGTAGAGGATGGGTTCTGGAAGGATCGTTTCGGTCGGATTTTCCCCAAAAACCCCTAATCGGATCAACTGATTGCACTAAGAACATCCCCTTCGAATTTTTTGAATTCTACTTCCTTAAAAATATCGACATCGGGCTCTTCTCACATCCAACAACGAACTCAAACGACAACTCTCTTTTTCATTTTCTATTGAATTTCGGCACATGATGTTGAAAATAAGCATCTGTTTTCCCAATATCATGGATTCCAACCAGAAAGGCAACGCTTTCCCCAGGCCAACTTGAGAGAGGATGAGGAAAAGAGAGCGAGAGAGCGACTGCGGCGGCATCGAGAAGGTGTTTCCACAATGGATGTTTTGGATTGCTTTTAGCCCAAAGAACCTTGCAGTTTTGCGGCAACAATATGGAATCGGCCATTTTCCTTCATCACCACTTTTTCGTAAAATTACCTGACTATCATTCAAACTAAAAATCCTTCCTTTAATCTGGATTATACTCCTAATCCATCGACTTTTCTATAAAGCCTGTTAATCAACTTTCCTAACAGGGGTCATACTACTTATCGCCCCGAATCGGCAGTCCTATCCGGGGCGATGAGCGCAGTGAAGAGTAGATTTTTAATTTAGGGCAGAGCAATAGCGATTTGACCTTCTATGTTTGGTCCACTTCTTTTCCCGATTCAAGCAGAGCTTCCAAAGGCCCTAAAATAGCAGGAAGATCCATTTGTATCGTTTCCCAGAGGATATGTTCGCTGATACCGAAGTACTCGTGAACAACGAAATTCCTCATCGCGCGCATTTCTGCCCAGGGGATATGCGGGTACTTTTCACAGACGACTTCCGGCACGCGGGCCGCCGCCTCTCCGATGATCGTAATGCGGCGCACTACTGCGTCCATGGTGCGCTGGTCCGCGACGAAGTCGTCGAAGGTCATCCCCTCTACATAACCAAGGATCGTACGGACGGCATCGACAATATCCCGTATACGAAGTTTCCAACTTCTAGACGGCATGGACGGCCTCCTCGAAGATCTCCGCTCGCATTTCTTCATGCAGCGCATCGGGCGTGACGAGGTCGACCTTCGTTCCGAGCAGTTCCTCAAGGCACTTCTGAAGGCGGGCGAAGGCGAAGAATCCAATCCGGGCGCCTGGTTCGAAGTCCACAAGCAGGTCGATGTCGCTGTCCGGCCCGGCCTCTCCGCGTGCGACCGAACCAAACACCGATAACGAACGAACATGCAAATGCTTCAACAGTTCCTTGTTGGCTTCAAGGATGCTCACCGTCTGTTCAAGCTGCGTCATGGCATTTCGCCTCCTTATCAGAAAGTATATCATCGTTACTCCGCCGCCATGCACACACTTGTTCCCGTTTCGGTTCGTATGGACATTCTACGCGAAGAGATGGCCAACCGAAGCATTACGAAAAACGTCACCCTCCCGGCATGGCTCAACAAGATGGCCATGGAGCACAAGATCAATTTCTCCAGTACGCTTCAGGAGGCCCTTCGCGAGCGCCTCGGGGGCTGCACGCGCATCGCCCCGGACCGGACCGCCGAAACGCAAGGGTGTCCATAGCGTAGACGGTATCCTTGAGGAGCTTCGCGAAGAGCGGCTTCATCGCCGGACTGCGGCGGACCGATAGGTGCCGATAATTTTGAGCATGTTGCGACTTTTCCGCCCGCTTCGATGTACAATGATACGTATTCTATGAGTCTGTTGAACAATAGGTTCTAGATTCTTTTCAACGTTGCGGGCAGCATGAATTTGGAAGCGCCGTACTCTGCCCGCACGCTTCGCGCCCATGAACGACACTCGGTTGCGGTTGGAGTAGCCGGGAGGTGAGAATGCTCCGTAGAAGAGCGTCCGCAGGATCATGCGCTTCGAGATCCTCCGAAGCGCTTCGGGAGGATCGGTTGCCGCTCATTAGCGGCTCGTTGAGAGTGTTTGATCAGCAACCGAGGGAGGTAGGCCGGATGAAAAAAAACTTCGGCTCGAAATTGGCGACTGTGGCGCTCGCAGCAGTTGTTGTGTTTTGCGTGCAGGCGGGATTGGGGAACGCCGCGTTCGCGGCGCCGGACACGGAGCGCTACACGTACTTCGATAATCTGCCGCTGTTCGACCCGCTCACTCCGCTCCAGGGCAACGAGATGCGGATCACGTTCATGGGCTCGATGATCCCGCTGCCCGTGCGCCTGGCGCAGGCGGAGATGAGCGTCTTCGTCGAGGTGGGGTGGGTCGACGACCCGAGCGACGCGTACTACCGCGGCAAACCGGTGGATCAGTTCGTCTTCGATATGGGCGCGGGGACGTCGGCGAACTACGCGGCCGCGAAGGTCGGGTACCGCAGAATGGACAAGATATTCATCAACCATCTGCACGCCGACCATATGAACGACCTGATTCATACCTACTGTTTCGGCCCGGCGAGCGACCGGAAATCTCCTCTCTATGTCTGGGGTTCGAAGCCGTCGGGCGTGCAAAACCCGTCCTTCTTCAACGCATCCGCCGGAGGCTGCGACGTCGCAGGTTCCAAAGCCTCCGGGGGGGCGTACTACGACGACGGAGTCATCGCTTTTTGCAAACACATCCGGGAGGCTCTGCGATGGCATACGGAGAGCTTCAGCTTTCAGACGACCGCCTACTCCGGATACGTGCGGCCTACCAAGGAGAGCTGGGGGCTGCCGCACGATCCTGTACCCGTGGGCGACGACAGTCCGAACGACGCCTACGCGCTGGTGCCGATCGAGCTGGATTGGACCAAAGTCGGAGGCGTGGCCTACAACAACGCGTCGACGGGCGCGAAGATCACGCATTTCCCGGTGATCCACGCGCGGCAGGGGTCGATGGGGTACAAGCTGGAGTGGACGACGCCGACCGGCGCCGTGCTGAACATGATCTACACCAGCGACACGAAGCCCGAGACCAACAGCATAGAGCAGGCGAAGAACAACGGCCTCGGCGTGGACGTGTTTATTCATGAGATGGTCGTTCCGCCCGTGGTGTGGGCATACAAGAACATGGGGCTGAACGCGCCGCCCGCGCCCGGCGACCCTATCTACGCGGAGTTCCAGAGGACCGTCCAGGCGATGACGAGGGTCCAGAACAGCTCGCATACTTCTCAGGGAGCGTTCGGGTACCTCCTCGGCCAGATCGAGCCCAGACCCGGGCTGACGGTGGCCACGCACTTTCCGGTGGCCGACGACACCGTCGCAAGCGCCTTGAACAGCGTGAAGGCGCACTGCCCCGATGTGGAGATGGGACGCGACATCGTCTGGTCCTTCGACCTGATGGTGCTCCGGGTCTTCCCCGACCGGATAGAGCAACGCCGAGCCGACGTGTCGAGGTTCAGCTTCACGCCCCCCTCCCGCGTACCCGGCGGGCTGTTGCCCCCGAAGTACCGCGACGGCACGGGCACGGGCGATCCGTACGCGCAGATCGACATCACCACGCAGATTCCGCCGACCAACCCCGATGGCACGGAAAACTACCGCGAGGACGGATATTGACGCACGAAGGACTACGGACGCGCCTCTTGCTTCCATGCCGTTTTTTGACTGGTACGCCTCGATCCAGGAGATACCATAGAATCTCTCAGGCTGATTGGCGGTTGAACTGCCAATCAGCCGTTTTCAACGCGCTTAACGCGCATGTTAATGCGCATTATACTTTGCGTATCAGGAGGGGATGCTATGAAATCCAGCGAGATAATCAAGATTCTTGAAAGCGACGGCTGGTACTGGGTGAATACCGTAGGCAGCCATCACCACTTCAAGCATCCCACCAAACCGGGAAAGGAGACGACTTCAATGGAAAAGGATATCCGGATATATCCCGCGCTTCTCTCCGAAGATGGAAAATTCGTGTGCGTCCGCTTCCCGGACCTTCCGGGCTGCAACACCTTCGGGGAAGACTACGCCGACGCCATCGCCAGCGCGAAGGACGCTCTCGGAGGGCATTTGCTCTGCATGGAAGAGGATAACGACCCCATCCCGAACCCAACGCCGGTAAATAAGCTACAACCGGAAGAAGACGAAATCGCCGTTTTGATCGACGTGCGCATGGACATTCTCCGCGAAGAGGAAAGAAAGAAATCCGTCAGCAAGAACGTCACCCTCCCGGCATGGCTCAATAAGATGGCCATGGAGCACAAGATCAACTTCTCCAGCGCCCTCCAGGAGACGCTCAGAGACAGGCTAGGAGTGTAACGCGCATCGCCCCTGGTCGGCAGAGTCCGCTCTTCCCTCTTCACCGCAGGCGCTTGCCGCAGTGCGGGCAGTAGTTGCCGCGCCCCTCGTCCTCTTCTTTCTTCTGCGCGGCATCCTCGCGCTTCTTGCGGCGCTGGATGGCTTCGACGAATCCGGCGCCCGGGATGCCCGCGGGGAGGGCGAACATGCCGATGCCGATGACGGCGAAGGCGCATCCGAATCCATGGAAGTATCGCGGATGCACCCTTGACAGCGCATAGTTGATAGATTATTCTTGTGGCATACCAGCGAAAAGGTGGTATACCAACTTGCGGAAGAATAATCTTGCGTCAGGGGTCTACGACCGTATCAAAAAGGGGATTCTCTCTCTCGAATTTCCTCCCGGGGGCGTGCTGCAGGAGCGCGCGCTCGCCGAGGAGCTGGGGGTGAGCAGAACGCCCGTACGCGAAGCTGTGCACCGTCTCTCCCAGGAAGGGTGGCTGCTCGTGAATTCCCGCAAGAACATCAAGGTCAGGCCAGTCTCCTCGGTCGATCTTCACGAAGTTTTCCAAGCACGCAGTCTTCTTGAGAGAGACGTGCTCGACCTCGTTCTCTCCCGAAATCTCTTCAGGGACGCCGGCAACAGGATGGCATCGATGCTTACAGTCATGGAGAACTCCAGAGGCAGTCTCTTTTCCTTCATCTCGGCGGACCAGTCCTTCCACTCCGTCCTCTTCGGCGTGCTCGGAAATTCGCGTCTCGGCAAGTTCTGGGGGGAAGTGAGCGAGGAGATGATCTGGCTGGGAATGCTTGCCATGAACGACGAACGGTACGGAGACGTCCTCGCCGAACACGGCAGGATAGCGGAGGCGGTGAAGAGCGGCGGACGGAAGGCGGCACGGCAGGCGTTGCAGGAGCATCTTCAGATAACGGAGAGCATTCTTCTGCGCAAGATCGACGATGCGTCGTCATGGAACGAAAGGGGGAATTGAGAGGAAATGCGGATGGAAACGGTACTGTTGCGGAAGGGCGGAGAATCCGAGAGCGTGCGTCTCGCGTGGGACGCCTGCGTGGCCGCCGGATATACGGGCAGGGATCGGAAGAGCGTGCTGGCCCATGTGGAGGAACTCCGGAAGATCGGCGTTCCCGCGCCGGAAAGGGTTCCTTCCATGTACTGGGTGGAGCCGGAGAGGGTATCGTCGTCGAGGCTCCTGTGGGTCGTGGGAGAATCGACGTCGGGAGAGGTCGAGGTCTTTTTAGCCCGCAGCGAAGCGGGAGATCTCTGCGTCTCGGTGGCCAGCGACCATACGGACAGGGCCCTCGAAACGGTCTCGGTGGCGAAGGCGAAGCAGGCATGCTCGAAGATAGTCGGGACTTTGTTCTGGCGGGTGGATGAGATCGGAGCGCACTGGGACTCGATCGAACTTCGTTCGTGGGTCGACGGTGTTTTGTATCAGGAGGGGACGTTGGGGAAGATGCTTCCTCCGGAGAGACTCTTCGAACTTGCCGGGGAGGACGCGCCTTCCGGCACGAACGCCATCTCGCTGTTCAGCGGTACGCTGCCGGTACTGGGAGAGGGGCTCGTCTACGGGGAGAAGTACGCGCTCTCTCTGAAGGATCCCGTTCTGGGCAGGGAGATTCGTCATGAGTACGCGGTCCGGATTCTTCCCGACCGCAATTGAGGAGGAAGCGGCCCGATGATTCTCGGCCCGAAGGGGGAGATCTATTTCGAAGGCGGAAGCGGCGAGGAAGCCGGTTTCGCCGCCATCGACCCCGACTCGGTTACCGAGACGAGACGGTTCTTCACGGTCTTCGACGGCAGGGTTCCGGAAATGTACGCAACACATCTCAAGTAGGAGGGGAAAAAAGATGAGAAGAGGCGGTCTGTTTTTCGCAGTCGTGGTTGTATGCATTCTGTTCGCAGCAGGGGCGGCGCTCGCGGCGCCGGTGAATATCAAGTTCGCCCACTCGGGGAGCCTGGAGCACCAGTACCAGATCGGCGTGGAGTTCTTCAAGAAGATGGTGGAGGAGAAATCCGGCGGACAGCTTCAGATCGCCGTCTTCCCCCAGTCGCAGCTCGGGAACGAGCGGGAGTTGGCCGAGGGCGTCAGGATGGGTACGATCGAAATGTGCTCCGTGGCCGCCGGAGGCGCTCTCCCCGGCTTCGTCCCCGAACTTCAGGTCTTCGGCGTTCCCTTCCTCTTCGAAAACAGAAAACAGGTCTACGGGGTTCTCGACGGGCCGGTGGGACAGGAACTTGCCGATATCATGCTCGCCAAGGGTTTCGTGAACCTGGCGTTCTGGGAGGTCGGTTTCCGTAACGTCACCAACAACACCCGCCCGGTAAAGACTCCGGAGGACATGAAGGGGCTGAAGATCCGGGTGCAGGAGTCCAAGATCTGGATCGAATTCATGAAATCGCTCGGCGCCATCGCCACCCCCATCCCCTTCGGCGAACTGTACACCGCGCTGCAGCAGAAGGTCGTCGACGGACAGGAAAACCCGGTCGCCACGATCTATTCGATGAAGTTCTACGAAGTGCAGAAGTATCTCTCGCTGACAGGACACACATACGAACCCGCCGCGGTGCTGGCGAACCCGAAGTGGTTCAACGCTCTCTCCGCGGAGCATCGGGCCATCCTGCGAGAGTCTGCCGCCGCCACTGCGGAGTACCAGAGGAACGTGCTCGGCGAGAAGGACAAGGAACGCCTCGAGATCATACGGAAGGCCGGCGTGGAGGTGGAGGAAAACCCCGACAAAGCCGCGTTCGCGAAGGCGACGGCGGAGCTGCACAAGGTTCTTTCCGACACCGTTCCCGAAGCCCTCGTGCGGAAAATCCGCGAGGCGGCCGCGAAGATACAGTGATTCGGCGGGGCTCCGGGGTTTGGAACTCCGGAGCCTTTTTTCGGAGATTCGCGAGGTGAAGACTATTGAAAAAGTTGAGCGCGCTCTTTTCGATTCTCACCGGGGCATGTCTCGCCGTGGTGTTCGCGGTGACCTTCGCCCAGGTTGTCCAGCGTTATGTCTTTCAGATGGCCATGCCGTGGGCCACGGACGTTATACGCATCTTCTTCGTGTACTCCGTCTTCTTCGGGATGGCCGTGGGCGTGTTCAAAAAGGCGCATCTCAACATCGACGTCTTCGTTCACGCGCTGCCTTCCTGGATGAAACCGTGGCTCTCTCTGCTGTCGAACACGGTCACCACGATCTTTCTCGGCTTCGTCTTTTATTTCAGCTTCTCCTTCATGATGGCGAACACCGACCAGCTGACGCCGTACCTTATGTTTCCCATGAGCTACGTCTATCTCGTCGTACCGCTCACGACGGGTTTTATGATTCTTTCTCTGCTGCTGGACTCGCTGAAGCTATTAGGCGGTCTCGGGCGGGGCGCCACGCCTCCCTCCGAAGGCAGGTGATCCGGGATGCTCTGGATAGCGGCGCTCTTCGGCGTCTTCCTTCTCGGCATCCCCATCTCCTTCTCGCTGGGAGCCACCACGCTCGCCGGGCTGCTCGGCATGGGCCTGCCGCTTGAAGTGATAGTTCAGCGGATGTTCACCGGGGTCGACAACTTCGCTCTCGTGGCCATCCCGCTCTTCATTCTCGCGGGCAATCTTATGGCGGCGGGCGGCATATCGAAGCGGATCACGATCTTTTCGGAGGCGCTCGTCGGTCACTGGCCGGGAGGTTTGGGAATGGTGGCCATCGTCGCATCCATGATCTTCGCCGCGGTGACCGGATCGGCGATCGCGGCGACCGCCGCCATCGGCGCGCTGCTCATCAGCGAGATGATCTCCAAGGGATACTCCCCGGCCTACTCCGCCGCGCTCGTGGCGACTTCGGGCTCCATAGGGCCGATCATCCCTCCGAGCATCCCGCTGGTGGTCTACGGCGTCATCGTCGGAACATCCATCGCGAAACTTTTCATGGGAGGGGTCGTCCCCGGCCTCTTCATGGGGTTTCTCCTCATGCTGTTCAACTGGATGCTCAGCAGGCGGCGCGGATACGTCGGGAGAGAGAAGCGCTCGACGGCGGCGGAACTTCGCAAGGGGCTCAAGGATGCGATCCTCGCTCTGCTGATGCCCGTCATCATCATCGGAGGCATCGTGGGCGGCGTCTTCACCCCGACGGAATCGGCGGCGATCGCGGTGGGGTACGCCCTCCTTCTCGGAGGCGTCGTGTACAGGGAGCTGTCCTGGAGAAAGATATGCGAAGCCTTCATGGACGCCGCCGTGATGAACGGCGTCATCCTCACCGTACTGATGACGGCGAGCCTCTTCATCTGGTTCATGACCGTGAAGATGATCCCCCAGTCCGTGACTCAAAGTCTGATGAACGTCATCACCTCGAAATGGGGTGCGCTCATGGTGATGAACATCGTGCTGCTCATAGCGGGGACCTTTATCGACACGATCAGCGCGCTCACCATCTTCGTGCCTCTCTTCCTGCCGCTTGTGAAGGCCTTTGGAATCGACTTGGTGCACTTCGGCGTGGTGGTCGCGGTGAATCTGACCATAGGAATGTGCACGCCGCCCTTGGGGGTCTGCCTCTTCGTGGCGTGCGGTATAGCCAAAACCACTCTTCGCGAGATGTTCCGCGATCTCGTCTATTTGTTGATACCGCTTCTGCTCCTTCTGCTGCTTATCACGTACGTTCCGGCGCTCGTCACTTGGCTGCCGGATTTCCTCGGGCTGTAGACGCGCTCCGGAGGTCCTTCTCTCTCCGCCGCGGCGGATCGCATATTCGCCGATTCGCCGCGGCGGAGAGAAGTTCTTCGAGTACGCATCTTCTTCGGAGCAGGAGCGCTTTCCCCCCTCACCGCAGGCGCTTGCCGCAGTGCGGGCAGTAGTTGCCGCGCCCCTCGTCCTCTTCTTTCTTCTGCGCGGCATCCTCGCGCTTCTTGCGGCGCTGGATGGCTTCGACGAATCCGGCGCCCAGGATGCCCGCGGGGAGGGCGAACATGCCGATGCCGATGACGGCGATGATGCTGGCGAAGGTTCTTCCGATGCCGGTGACCGGGGCGACGTCGCCGTAGCCCACGGTGGTGAGCGTGGCGATGGCCCACCACATGGTGTGCGGGATGCTGGCGAAGGCTTCGGGCTGCGCCTCGTTTTCGCAGTAGTAGAGGATGCTCGACGAGAGTACGAGCAGCAGGCCCATCATGGCGGTGGTGAGGATGAGTTCTTCTTTGTTGGTGTACAGCACGTCCTTGATGAGGCCGAGCGATGTGAAGTAGCGCCCCGCCTTGGCGATCCGCAGGATGCGGAGGAGGCGCAGCACGCGCATCGAACGGAGGTCGACGTTCCAGAAGGGGAGGTAGAAGGGGAGGATGGCGAGCAGGTCGATGATGGACATGGGACGCAGCGCGAAGCGGATGCGCCCGCGAACGCTCCCGCTGAAACGGGGGTCGACGGTGCACGCCCACAGCCTGGCTAAGTACTCGGCGGTGAATATGACGACGGAGACGAATTCGAACAGGTCGAGCACCCTTCCCCACCGGTCGTAGATCTGGTTGACCGAGCCTATGATGACGGAGATCACGTTGACGATGATGAACGCGAGAATGAAGATGTCGAACGCCCTGCTGACGGTGTCGCCAGGCTTGGCCACTTCCACTATCTCCCAGACCCGCTTCTTGATATTCACTGCGATCCTCTCCTCTCCCCGAAATGCGCCAAAGATACTCTTCGGGAGGAAAGGCGTCAAGAAGGAAAGAGACTTTCTCCGTTCCTTCGCTTCCTGAAGAGTCTGTATACCATGTATAATACACGGAGCATATCTTCCGGAGGTGTTTTTATGACGACCATACGCAGACCGGAAACGGTTTTGGGAGTTCTCGGCGGGATGGGACCGGCGGCGGCGGCGGAGTTTCTGCGGCTTCTGGCGGAGCGCGCGCCCGTCTCGTCGGACCAGGAGCACGCCATTACGTATCTTCTCTCGGATCCTCGGATTCCGGACAGGAGCAGCGCGATTCTGGGGGTCGGAGAAGATCCGACCGCGCGCCTGAAAGACGACCTGTTGACGCTGACGCGCTGGGGCGCGAACCTGCTGGCGGTTCCGTGCAACACGGCGCACTACTTTATCGACCGTTTCCGCGACGAGCTACCGATTCCTCTTGTGCACATCATCGAAGAGACGGTGAAGGCGGCGGCGGCGCTGAGTCCGAAGGGGGCCTGGCTGACGGCGACGCTGGGGACGATGCGCAGCGGCCTGTATCAGAAAGAAGCGGAACGGCAGGGGTACTCTTTTATTATTCCTCCGGAGGAAGCGCAACAGCAGGTGCAGCGAAGCATCGAGCTGGTGAAGAGCGGCGGAAAGGACGAGGGCGGCCGTCTTCTGAGAAATGTGGTGGAAGGGTTGTGGAGCGAGCGGGATCTTGCGGTGTGCGCGGCGTGCACGGAACTTCCTCTTGCGTACGACGCGTCGGGACTGCCGCAGGAGAAGACCGTCTCCAGTCTGGGGGCGCTCTGCGAGGCCTGTCTTCGAAGAATCTACGGATAAACGAAGCGCCCCTCGTACTCCGCGAGGGGCGCTTTTTCGTCATTTTCTCACGATGTCGACGATGACCACCTGGGGCGGGGCGAGGAAGCGTATAGGCGGCCCCCACGTCCCGGCGCCGTTGCTGACGAAGACGCGGCTCTCCCTGGCGACGCCGGAGGCGTAGGCTTCTCCTCTCTTCGCGGGGGCGAGGGCGCGCAGACCCGGCCGGTAGTCGTAAACCATCCGGGTTCCCCAGTAGAAGGGCCAGATCTGCCCTCCGTGCGTGTGGCCGGAGAGCTGGAGGTCGAAGAGGCCTATGGATTCGGGCTCCACCGTAGGCTGGTGCTTGAGGAGCAGGACGAAACGGTTCTCGGACAGCGGGGCGAGGACGTCGATCTCCGGCTTGGGCTCTTCTCCGAATCGCCGGGCGGTCGGGTCGTCCACACCGGCCAGGACGATGCCGCCGACACGCAGCGCCTCGTTGCGCAGCACCTGCATTCCGGAGCGCTCTTTGAAGGCGATAGCCTGGTCGACGCCCGCGTAGTATTCGTGGTTTCCGGTGACTGCGTACATCCCGAGCGGCAGGTTCAGCCCCCTGAAGAGGGCGACCTCCGCTTCGCGCTCCTCCATGTCTCCGTCGACGAGGTCGCCGGTGCTGACCAGCATGTCGGGCTTCGCGGCCCTGACCACTTCGAGAATGCGGTCGAGCCGTTCCTCCTGGACGACCCAGCCGAGGTGGACGTCGGTGATATGGGCGACGCGGAGCTTGTCCACCCCCTTGGGGAGTTTCTCGGTGGCGATGGCGATATGCACGGGGCGTACCGCGAGCGCTTCGAACCATCCGTAGGTGCAGGCGAAGAAGGCGAAGGAGACCGCGAGGAAGGCGCGGACCTTGGCCGACGGGAAGAGGTCGCCGAAGCAGGCTGAGAGAAGCAGATCGATCAGCCAGACGAGGAAGCGCAGAAGGTCGAGGAAAAAGAACGCCGTGAACAGGATGAAGAAGAAGGCCATTCCCATGTACACGGAGCAGGAGAGGAACTTGCGGAGTCCGGGGTATGCCGCGAGGTCCACGAGCCAGAGAATACGCGAGCCCATGATGATGAAGATGGAGATCAGCGTATAGAGCAGCGTCCATTTCCACCCCGGCCCGAGAGCGCTCCGCAGCTTGAAATAGTTGTAGGAGTACAGAGCGAGCAGCGTGGCGATGATCAACAACGAAACGAGCCTCAATTCATCAAGCCTCCTTATCTCGAACATCAGGGCGATGTCGGGTTTTTATTATAGCAGCAACCGCTGCGATCTCACTGCGGACACCCGGTGCTTCGGGGGCTCCGGACAGCCTCGCGCTCTTCGTGCATCGGCGGCTTCCCGAGTACGACGACGCGGCTCGTCAGACGAAAATACCCGGACTCTCTGAAGAGGATCCGGGTATGGTATGTTCTCTCGCCGAGGATCAGTCGAGGAAGTCCTTCAGCTTCTTGCTTCTGCTGGGGTGACGGAGCTTGCGCAGCGCCTTGGCCTCGATCTGCCGAATGCGTTCGCGGGTAACGCCGAAGCGCTTTCCGACCTCCTCCAGGGTGTACGAGCGGCCGTCTTCCAGGCCGAATCGGTAGTGCAGCACTTCGCGCTCGCGCTCGGAGAGGGCGTCGAGCATCTCCTCGATCTGTTCGTGGAGCAGGTGTCCCGCCGCGGCCTCCTCGGGGTTGGGCAGCTCTCTGTCCTCGATGAAGTCGCCGAGCTGGCTGTCCTCCTCCTCGCCTATGGGCGTTTCGAGGGAGACGGGGAGCTGCGCGATGCGGCGTATCTCCTCCACTTTGATCGGCTCGATCTCCATCTCGGCTGCGATTTCGTCGTCGGTCGGTTCGCGCCCGAGGCGCTGGACGAGCTGACGGGAGATGCGGACCATCTTGTTGATGGTCTCGACCATGTGGACGGGAACGCGGATGGTCCGCGCCTGGTCGGCGATGGCCCTGGTGATGGCCTGCCGAATCCACCACGTGGCGTAGGTGCTGAATTTGAACCCCTTGCGGTAGTCGAACTTCTCGACCGCGCGGATCAGGCCGAGGTTTCCTTCCTGGATGAGGTCGAGGAAGAGCATGCCGCGTCCGATGTATTTCTTCGCGATGCTCACGACGAGCCTGAGGTTGGCGTCGACGATCTTCTTCTTCGCGGTTTCGTCGCCGGCCTCCACGCGCTTGGCCAGCTCGACTTCTTCGGCGGCGTCGAGCAACGGCACCTTCCCGATCTCGCGAAGGTACATGCGGACCGGGTCGGTGAGAGGGATGTCGTCCAGTTTGCCGAGTTCGAGGTCGAACGCCGGCTGGGAGGCGACGTCGTCGTCGGGGACGACGGCGCCGGCATGCACCGGAACGGGCTCCTTCGCGTCGTCGTCCATTACTTCGATTCCCAGCTCCATGAGATTGGAGACTACGTTGTCGAGGACTTCCGAACTCCAGTTCTCAAGAGGAATATGGCGCTCGATGTCCTTCTGGGTGACGAAGCCTTTGCCGTGACCTTCGGCGATGAGTTCGCGCACTCTGCCGAGGTATTCGGCCATGTCCTCGCGGGTCAGTTCTTCCTTCTTGACGGTTTCCTTCTCCTCGAGAATTTCTTTGTCTTCGAGAATTTCCTTCTCGTTCAGCATTTCGTTCTCCATCGAACAACCAGTCCCCTCTTCAATGCGACAATGACGGGCCATGCGTTCCTCGCGGGACACCGGCTCGTCGCGTTATTTCCTCATCTCTTTTCCGATGGACATGTATTATACCACTATACCGTCAAATTGATACCCAAAAAAGGAGGAAACGCCACCTCCGGGGAGGGACCGACCCATTTGCGGGTCTCCTCGAACTCCATCTCGAACAGGAGACGGCTTATCTCCAGGTGGACAAGGTTGTCCGTCTCGTACGGGATGAAGAATCGCCTGTATCCGAACTTCTCGGCGAAAAAGGGCAGATTGGCGTGCGACGAGGCCTTTTCTTCCAGAATCGCGGCGAGCCTGGCGAGGAACGTGTCCTCGTCGAACAGCGGGTTGCTGCTCACGAGGACGATGGCCTTGAAGCTTTCGAGCATGATGTCTCTGTCCCACAGGCAGCAGAAGGAGACTCCGGCTTCGACTTCGGCTTCGTCGTCGAGCAGCGAAGAGAGCAGATCCTCCATCGAGGTCGAGTAGCCGAAGAGCATGGTGAAACCCAGGCCGATGCGGCTCATCCGGCCGGGGTCGATCATGCTGTCGCGAAGCAGCGTGCCGACGTAACCGCTCCGCAGACTGGTGAGACAGAAGAACTCGCTGTTCATGCGCAGCGACAGCGCGGCGATGTCGGTCAGCACCCGGCTGTGGTACGCGTTCACGGAGACGGGCTCGTAATCCATTCTGAGGGGAAACCACGGCGCGATCTCCATGTCCACGTTGGAATCCCAATAGGGAAGAAGGGTCATTTCGACGTTACCTTCTTCTCCTTGTTCGCGAGCAGAAGGCGGCACACGTGCTCCACCATCTGGGGTATTTCGGGCTTCGTGATCTGCGATTCCGCGCCGACGCTGGCCGCCTTGACCTTGATGTCCTGCGCCATGATGGACGAGAAAACGACGATCGGGATCTTCTTCAGATCGTTGTGCTCCTTCACTCGGCGGGTGAGGGCGAGACCGTCGAGGCGGGGCATCTCCACGTCGGTGATGAGCAGGTCGTAGTGCTCGCCGAGGGTGTTCAGCTTGTCCCATGCTTCCTTGCCGTCGCCGGTGAGGACGAGGTTATGGAAGCCTCCCTGGCCGAGCACGTCGGCGATCTGCTTCCGGATGAGCGGAGAGTCCTCGGCGACGAGAATGCGGTACTGATCGAGGTCGCCCAGAGGGCTCGTCAGTTCGGCGGTCTTGGCGACGTCGATGGTGTAGCGCTTGGAGAGCGTCGGGTTGACCATCTGGACGATGGCTTCGTAGTCGAGCAGCAGCACGTTGCGCTCGTCGCGCTTGATGACATAGAGGACGTATTCGCCGAGGAAGGTCCCCGTAAGGGTGGAGTCCAGCTCCTCGGAGTTGATGCGGTAGATCCGTTCGACGGCGTCCACCACGAATCCCAGCTTGATCTCGTTGAACTCGGCGATGATGACCTTGCTGGAATCGAGCGGGGTTTTCGCCTCGATTCCGAGGTGCACGCGCAGATCAAGAAGGGGAAGCACCTCTCCGCGGACGGAGGTGATGCCGATCATGGACGGATGGGATTCGGGGATGGTGCGGCATCCGGGCCAACGAAGTATCTCCCTGGTCTTGTCCACGTTGATTGCAAAGGTCTGGTCCCCAAGAAAGAACACCACAACCTGCCATTCGTTGGTTCCCACCTCGGTGATCACTTTTTTAACTTCCTGCATGGACGCTCCCTCCTCCGACCGGAACGGATTGTTTTCCACAGCTACTATATCCCATGCGGGCGCGGACCACAAGCCCCACCTCGGTACTTCTGCTATACTTGGAATCGAAATTCCCGTAGAAAGGGGGAGCCGGGTGCGAAACCATCAGGACAGCCTTCGCAACGAATCCATCGGGTCGCTTCTGTTCCGCCTTTCGTTTCCGGCGGCGCTGGGCATGGCCGTGCAGGCGTCCTACAGCGTCGTGGACGCATTCTTCGTTGGGTGGGGCGTGGGGCACGAGGGGATCGCCGCGGTCTCCATGGCCTTTCCCCTCCAGATGCTGCTGATGGCCGCCGCGCAGACGCTCGGGGTGGGCGGCGCGTCGCTTCTTTCGCGAAGCTTGGGAGCGGAAAGGCGGAAGCGCGCGGAACGAACGCTGGGCACGCTTTTTACCTGCACGTGGATTCTGGGAGTTCTTTTCGCGGCCGCGGCCATCCCTTCGGCGCCGTTCGTCCTCTATCTCCTGGGCGCGGGCGAGGGAGTGCTGCCTCTGGCCGCGGAGTATACGCAGACCCTCTTCCGCGGCGCGCCGTTCTTCGCCTTCTCCATCGTGGCCAACAACTTCGTCCGCGCGGAGGGGAACGCCTCGTTCGCGATGATGACGATGCTGATTTCGGCGGGCATCAATACGCTGCTCGATCCGCTTTTCATCTTCGGTTTCGAGTGGGGGACGCGGGGCGCGGCGCTCGCCACCGTAGCGGCGCAGGTGGCCACGGCGCTGTGGCTTGCGTGGTACTACTTCGCGCGCAGAAGCGCCGTGAGGCTGCGTATGAAGAACCTTCCGCCGCGCGCCGTTCTTCTGAAGGAGACGATCTCGGTGGGCGCGGCGGCGTTCTTCCGACAGGGGGCCTCCAGTCTCTCGCTCATCGTGGTGAACGGCTCGCTGGCCGCTGCGGGAGGCGGGGCCGCCGTGGCGGCCTTCGGCATCGTCAACAGGCTGCTGCTCTTCGCTGTGATGCCGGTCTACGGCATCGTCCAGGGGCTGCTGCCCATCGTGGGGTTCAACTACGGCGCGAAACAGTTCTGCAGGGTGCTCTCCGCGATGCGACGATCAATCGCCGCGGCGACACTTCTCTGCGGCGCGGGCGCCGCCGTGCTCTTCTTCGCCCCCGGAGAGGCGGTCGACTTCTTCACATCCTCCCCGGAGGTGCGGCGCGTGGGTATCGACGCAGCGAGGATGCTCGCGCCCGGGATGCTGGTCACGGGCTTTCAGATCATGGCTTCCGGGCTGTTCCAGGCGCTGGGGAAGGCCGGCCCGTCGTTCGTCCTCTCCCTGCTGCGGCAGGTGATCTTTCTGATCCCGTTGGTGCTGGTCCTCGCGCGTTACTTCGGGCTTTTCGGCATCTGGCTCGCTTTTCCGCTCTCGGACTTCGGGGCGTCGCTGCTGACGCACTTCATCTACCGCAGGGAGATGCGCAGCCTCCGCGACGTCTGCGAAGCGGGCGGCGAGGTTACAGCGTCATAACCGCGGCAAGCAGCCTGGTATGCGAGAGCGGGTACTTCGCCGCCCGGGCGGAGAACGCCTCGGCGGTCCGCCGCGCGACGTCGGCGAGGTCCTTGCGCCTCGCGAGCAGCGACAGCCGGATGCAGGCGTCCATCGCCACGGAGTTGCCCGACGGCGCCGCGCCGTCGTAGGCTTCCTTCCTGCGCAGGAACAGCGTGGGGTCGTCGCCCGCCGACGAGAAAAACCCCCCGTTCCGCGCGTCCAGAAAACGTTCTTTCATCGCGTCCGCCAGCTTGAGCGCGGCGTCGGTGTACGCGTTCTTCCCCGTCGCCGCGGCAAGCTCCGTCAGCCCCCAGGCGTAGAACGCATAGTCGTCCAGAAACGCCGGGATCGCGGCCTCTCCGCCCCGGTAACGGTGCAGGAGCTTCCCCGTTTTGTCGCGGAGCTTCGTCTCGATGAAGCGGGCCGCCTTCTCCGCCGCCGTCAGCCATTCCGCCCGCTTGAAGACCGCGGAGGCGCGCGCGAGCGCGGCGATCATGAGGCCGTTCCAGTCGACGAGAATCTTGTCGTCGAGCAGCGGCGGGGTGCGCCGCTTCCGTTCGGCGAGAAGGCGCGCTCGGCACGATGCGAGCATCGCCTCCAGTTCGTCGATGGAGAGAGCGAATCTGGCGGCGGTCTTCGCGCGCGGCTCGGCGATGTGGAGCACGTTGTCGCCGAGGATGCGGCCGGTACGTTCGTTCTTCACGTTGCCGCCCTTCCTGACGCCGTAGGCGCAGATGAAGATGCCGGCCTCCTCGGGCGTGAGGACGGCGCGTATCTGCTCCTCGGTCCAGAGGTAGAACTTCCCCTCCTCCCCTTCGCTGTCGGCGTCGAATGCGGAGTAGAATCCGCCCTCGGGAGAGGTCATCTCGCGAAGGACGAAGCCGGCGAGATCGTCCGCGAAGTCGTCGAAGAGAGGGTTCCCCCGCTCGCTGCGGAACTCCGCGAGCGCATGCAGCATAAGGGCCTGATCGTAGAGCATCTTTTCGAAGTGCGGCAGAAGCCAGCGCCGGTCGGTGGCGTAGCGGGCGATGCCGCCGCCGAGGTGGTCGTGGATGCCTCCCGCCCATATCCGTTCGATGGTGCGTTCGGCCATGGACCAGGCGTTCTCTTCGCCGAAGCGCTTCCAGAAGCGGAGAAGGAAGAGGAGGTGCGAGGGCATGGGGAATTTCGGCTCCTTGGAGAAGCCGCCCCACTCGCGGTCGTACCCTGCGCGGAGGTCGTCGTAGGCGCCCTTGAACTGGGAGATTCCCGGAAGGGAGCCCGGCGCGGAGACTCCCTCCTTGAGCAGAGAGTCCCGGATGCTTTTCGCGGACTGCTCCACCTGTTCGCGCTGCGTCTTCCAGAGCCACTTCACCCTGGGGACGACGTCCACCAGGCCGGGATACTTGCCGCCTCCCCGCTTGGGGAGGTAGGTCGCGGCGAAGAAGGGGAGCCCCTGCGGTGTGAGGAAGACGTTCAGCGGCCAGCCGCCGTTGCCGTTCATCATCTGGCAGACGGCCATGAACGAGCCGTCGATGTCGGGGCGTTCCTCTCTGTCGACTTTTACGGGAACGCAGGCGTCGTTGAGCAGCACGGCGACCTCCGCGTCGTCGAACGACTCGCGCTCCATGACGTGGCACCAGTGGCAGGTGGCGTACCCTATGGAGACGAAGAGCGGCTTGTCCTCCGTCCTGGCCTTCGCGAAAGCTTCGTCCCCCCACGGATACCAGTCGACCGGGTTGTCGGCGTGCTGGAGCAGGTAGGGGGATTTCTCCCGTGCGAGGCGGTTCCGTCCGTTACTCACCGCGGCCGCCCTCCGTTCCGAAGAGACGGAGGATCTCTTCCAGCGCGTCGTACACCTTCCACGCGCCCGCTGCGCGAAGGGCTTCGGGGGTGAAGTTTCCGGTGGTCAGTCCGACCGAACGGATGCCGGCGTCTTTGGCGGCGATCATGTCGTCGGCGGTGTCGCCGACGTAGAGGGTGGTCGCGGACGTCCCGCCGAGATCGTTCATCCCCTTGAGGAGCATATCCGGGGCGGGCTTGCCCTTCTCCACGTCGTCCATTCCCACCACGGAGCCGAAGTAGCTCTCCAATCCGACGGCCTTCAAGGGGCCTCCGGGGCGTTGACGGTTCGAGGCGATGCCGAGGAGGACGCCGCGCGCCGCGAGGCTTTCGAGCACCCTCTTCGTCCCCGGAAAGGGAAAGATGCCGGCGAACTCCTTCTGAATGAACATCTCGCGAAAGTCCGCGAGCCAGCGTTCGTCGAACCTTCCCCAGACCTTCATCCACGAGTCGCGTATCGGCAGGCCGATGACGGAGAGCACCTCCTCCCGCGTGACTTCGGGGAGCCCCTCCCGCTCGGCGAGCATGTTCATCGTGTCCCGTATGGCGTAGCTGCTGTCCACAAGGGTCATATCGAAGTCGAAAATAACGCATGAAAACATCGAATCCACTCCTTTTCTCGAATCTTCCAGGGAAATGGTACTCCATGCGCCGGGGAAAAGCAAAGGAGAGACTCCGAACATACGGAACGAGTCCGTCCGTACCAAAAAGGAGATTGCGGATTTCTTGACTTTTCTTCGATTCGCCGTATAGTATCGAACCACAATCCGACTTTGGAAGGTGCTCGGGAAGTCCGGTGAAACGCCGGCGCGGACCCGCCACTGTAAGTCAGACGAACCGGCTGCGCCCACTGGATTTTTCCGGGAAGGGGCCGGGGAGGATGAAGACAAGCCAGGAGACCGGCCTTTCAAAGAGGTGCATGTACCCGCGAGGACTCGGGCCGACGTGCGAAGAACGCGCCGTCTTTTCGGATAGAGAAGACGAGTGTTTTCGTGTGCGTATTCAGGGCCGTCCCTTGCGGGGCGGCTCTTTTTTGTCGGAAATACCGTTCCGGAGGATGATTGCAATGAATGAAAAGCCCGCTCTCGAAAGACTCTTTTCTCCTCGCAGTATCGCCGTGGTCGGCGCTTCGGCCGATCTCGACAAACTCACCGGGCGCACGGTGAAAGCGCTGCTGGATTTCGGTTACGAGGGGCGAGTGTACCCCGTGAACCCGAAATACGATGCAGTCGGCGGACTCCCCGCCCTGAAAGACGCCGCCGAGATTCCCGAGGGAACGGATGTGGCGGTCTTGAGCATTCCCGCCCGTCTTATTCCTGAAACGCTCGAAAAATGCGGGCGACGGAAGATACCGTTCGCCGTCGTTTACTCATCGGGGTTCGCCGAAACGGGCGATACGTCGCTTCAAGAGGAGATCGTCTCCGTCGCCCGCAGGGAACGCATTCGCGTTCTCGGACCGAACTGCCAGGGGTTCGCCAACTTCGCCGAGAACATTCCCGTGACGTTTTCAGGCGCTTTGTATAACGCTCCCAAGCCGAAGACGGGGAACGTCGCCTTCGTCTCGCAAAGCGGCGCCTTCGGTTTTTCGTCCTTCGGGGTGGGGCTGGACCACGGCGTTCGATACCGGTACGTCGTCACCACGGGCAACCAATGCGACCTCGACGCGGTGGAGTGCGCCGGGCATCTGATACTGGATCCCGAGGTCCGCCTGCTGATGATGTATATCGAAGGGCTCCGCGACGGCGAAGCGTTTTTGAACCTCGTCAAAAACGCCCGAGAGCGCGACGTCGCGGTGGCGATACTCAAGGCGGGAAGATCGCCGTCCGCCAAAGAAGCCGCGAAAAGCCACACCGCGGCGCTCACCGGAGACGAACGAGTGTGGAAAGCCGTATTCGATCAGTACGGAGTCATTCCCATGGAGGATATCGACGACATCATCGGAATCGGTCAGCTCTTCGGAAGCGAGAAAAGAAGATTCGAAGGAAGAACCGCGATATTGACCACGTCGGGAGGAGCGGGCATCGTCATGGCGGACAGCTTGAACGATCAGGGGTTGTCCGTCCCCGAATTCGCCCCCCGCACGAAAGAGATCGTAGCCGCTTCGATTCCCGCGTTCGGCGCCTCGAGAAATCCGGTGGACATGACGGTGCAGATTTCGGAGACGCCGGAGGATTTTCAAAAAGTTCTTTCGGGAGTCTTGAACGATCCCGACATAGACGGGGTGGTCACGTCCCTCTCCATGATCGTGGGGAAGGCGGGCAACGTCATGACGAACGAGACTCGCAAGAGCTTCGGTTCGTCTTCGAAGCCGCAGGCGGTCGTATGGATGATCGACCGGCTCCACGGAGGAGAATTCATCGACTCCTTGAAAGAAACGGGGGTCCCTGTCTTTCAGAGCTTCCGCCAGTGCGCTCGCGGGTTGAAGGCGCTGAAACGCTGGGGAGATTTTCTCGCCCCCGAAAGAGCGGCGACCGACGGTTTTTCTCCCGCTCTCGACCGTTGGAAGGCCCCTCTTACCGAATACGACGCGAAACAGCTTCTTGCCGCGTACGACATCCCGACGACAAAAGAATTCCTCTGCCGCGATATGGAAGAGGCCTTCGACGCGGCGGACACACTCGGCTTTCCCGTCGCGGTGAAGGGAATGGCGTCTTCGATCATGCACAAAACGGAGGCGGGGGTCGTCGCGCTCGATATCCGCAACTACGAAGAGCTTCGGCACGCCGTCAAAAAGGTGCGGTCGAATCTCGCATCGATCGTTTCTCCCGAGGAGATGCAGGGGTTCCTCGTCTCCGAGATGGTAAAAGGAGGATTCGAATGCATCGTCGGCGTGAAGCGGGATCCCGTCTTCGGCCCCGTCGTGGCGGTGGGTCTCGGTGGAATCTACGTGGAGGTGCTGGGCGACGTCTCGCTGCGTCATGCGCCCATCAAGGAAGACGAAGCCCTTCGGATGATCCGCGAGCTGAAAGGGTACCCTTTCCTTTCGGGCGCGCGCGGCAGAAAACCGAGGGATATCATCGCTTTGGCCAAAGTGGTCAGTCGCGTCTCCGTGCTGGCCGAAGTGGAAAAAAATCTTGCGGAACTGGACATCAATCCGGTGTTCGTGCTGGAAGAAGGGAAAGGGGTCGTCGCAGCGGACGCCCTGGTGGTGCGCGAAACCGACCACAAGACAACGATATGACGCAACGCGATCATAGGCTGCCGATCAGCGATAGAAAGAAAACGCTCGTTTTAAAGAAGAGGTATATAAGGAGATGGTGTTCGTGGAGTTTTTCGCATCGCTTCTGAAGAACCACCTCTTCCTGATGAGCCTGACGGTCGCGCTGGGCATACTCGTCGGGAAGATCGGCGTCCGGGGCATCAGCCTCGGCATATCCGGAGCGCTCTTCGTCGGCCTGTTCATCGGCGCGCAGGGGTACTCCGTCCCGAACGAGTACTTCGCGTGGAACCTGATGTTCTTCGTGGTCGCGGTCGGCTTGCTGGCCGCGGAGGATACCGCGC
>Ga0228536_1001078_pt1 | contig 32291 bp, 30 predicted proteins | sample SJ1Smetagenome_FD_168611 | JGI IMG/M metagenome (GOLD analysis project Ga0228536, IMG submission 168611) | Enriched culture of PCE-dechlorinating microbial communities from Ithaca, New York, USA - SJ1.S | ecosystem: Engineered > Modeled > Simulated communities (microbial... > Unclassified...
CAAATTGAGGTGGTTTTTAGCAAAGCTTTGCCATAGATTTCACAAAAAAGCCTGTTTTGCCCAGGAATTGCCAAGATAAGCGTGTATTTCAACACCCTCGGTTATTATCACTTGACGATTCGACCGAATACGGTAAAATTATCAGGTTACTTTATTGACTAAATCTAAAGCAAAAACGTCTGTTAGGGTATGCTAAGGCAGCTCTATCGGATTTCTGAAAGGAAATGTAATGTCTACAAAAAGAACTTATCAACCCAAAATTCGCCGCCGCCTGCGTGTACATGGATTTCGCTCCCGCATGTCGACAAGTGACGGGCAGGAAGTGTTGAAGCGTCGTCGCCTGCGTGGGCGCCATCAGCTCACCACCAAGGCAAATAATCACGTCAAGCGCGTTCGCTGGTAATCCGTAACTGGATGGAGGTCAGGTCATCCGCCGGGCTTTCGATCACACACCTCAAGGACTCAAGGAAAATCCAACAGGTCAAACAAGAGGGAGAATCAGTAGCGAATTCGCTCGCAATTCTTATGATAAAAGCCAATGACCTCCAGACTATACGGTACGCAGTGATTGCCAGTCGGTCGGTGGGAGGGGCAGTTCAGCGTAACCGATGCAGACGTCGATTGCGCGCCAGGGCGATTGAGAACCTGAAACGACTCGAAGTGAGCATGGACTGTCTATTGATTGCCAGAAAAAAGCTTCTTTATGCTGAACCGCGGGAAGTTGATACCGCGGTTCAGGATTTGTTTAACCGAATCAGTAAGCGAACAAGCACCCATGAATGAGCAGGAAGTGCACAACGAAGCTGATTGCAGGACCTGCGATCCGGAATTAGCGGATTTGTCCAGGACCTTGGTCAATCTTCCCAGGCTGGTCATCTTGTTATTGATCAAAGCATATCAAAAAACACTGTCAACAACTTTGCCGCCCAACACCTGTCGGTTCTATCCAACTTGCTCCCACTACACCTACCAGGCAGTTTTTAAATATGGAGCCCTCAAAGGTGGATGGTTGGGAGTGAAACGAATAGCGCGCTGCAATCCATTCAATAGAGGCGGCTTTGATCCTGTACCTTAGGAGATATATGAGTAAAAAATACCTTCGTACTTTGTTGATTGTCCTTCTGGCGGGGTTACTCCTCGCCGGGTGTGCCATGGGCCCTCGGGCTGAGAGCACTCCGGGCATCAGCGCTGGTGAGAACCAAATCTTTGTTTCTTACCTCAATTATGTGTATAAGTTGGATCCCGCAACCGGCAAAGAAGCCTGGCGGTATCCAGAAAAGTCCAACATCAAGCAGGTTTTCTATGCTCCCGTTTTGATCGATGGCGAATCCATCTACGTTGGCGACTTTGCGAATGATTTTCTGAAGATCAATGTCAGCGGAACGCCGACGGTTGTTTGGACATTCACTGAAGCCAAGGGTTGGTACCAGGGAAAAGCCGCGAAAGAAGGCGACCTGATCATTGCTCCGAATTCTGATCGCAATATCTACGCAATCGATGAGAACAACACCCTGGTTTGGACCCATCGCAACCGTTTTGCATACATTTCTGAGCCTTTGATCCTTGATGATATGGTCATCGTCAGCTCACAGGATCACAAAGTCGTTTTCCTCAATAAAGCAGACGGCACAACTATTCGAGAGGTGGATTTGAATGGTGCGGTGATTGCCGCGCCTGTGTACGACGTGCAGACAGATTCCATCTATGTCGGTTCGCTTGGGAACGAGTTCGTCAGGATCGATCGGAAGAGTGGCGAAATCGTCTGGAGCTATGACGGCGGTGGAACACTCGGCAGTGTTTGGGCAGAGCCGATCATCGTAGACGACCAGGTGATCTTTAACGATAAGAATGGCAAGATCATCTCCCTTTCATCGGAAACAGGCTCGGAAAACTGGCAGTTCAATGCTGGCGGTTCCCAACTGGCAGGATTAGCCCTGATCGAGGGCAAGGGTTTTGTTGTCGCTTTGGAAGATGGCACGATTTCCCTTTATAGTATGGACCGACAAGCCATCTGGTCTCGATCAGTAAGCGGAAGCATTTACAATACGCCTGTCGTCACTGAGACCATGATCCTTGTGGGAGCGATCAAGGGGGACAATCTGGTCTATGCATTTGATTTTCAAGGTCAGCCTATGTGGACCTTTAAACCCGAGAAATAGAGAGGCCGACTATGTGGGATACCCTGATTGTCCAACCCTTTACCAATGTTTTATTGATGATCACGATGCTGGTCAAGAATTTTGGCGTCGCGATCATTCTGTTTACCATTTTGATCAAGCTCATTACTTTTCCTCTGACAGCCAAACAGATCAAGTCCTCCCAGGCTATGCAGGAGTTGCAGAAAAATCCGCGCTACCTGAAGATGCAGGAAAAATACAAAGACAACAAGGAAAAGTTGGCTGAAGAGCAGATGAAGCTGTACAAGGAGCTCGGAGTCAGTCCGTTCAGCTCTTGTCTCCCAACATTGCTCCAATTCCCGATCATCCTTGGTCTTTACCAAAGCATTATGCGGGCGATGGCGAGCACGCCGCTTGAATTGATCAAGCTTGAGCGTATCATCTACCCGTTCATTGATCCAAATAAGATCCTGCCCATCCAAAATCGCTTCCTTTGGATGGACCTTGGTCAACCCGAACGACTCATGATCGCCGGGATTGGAATTCCAGTCCTAACGATCCTGGTCGTGTTGTCTACCATTGTTCAAACAAGGGTCATGACGCCGCCCACAGAAGCAGGTAATGAACAGGCTGCGGCAATGACCAACAGCATGAACATGACCATGCCCATTATGATGGGTTTCCTGGCTTACCAATTCTCTGCAGGTCTGGCACTCTATTTTGTGGTCAGCAACCTGACCACCGTTGCCCAATATGCGGCAATGGGAAAAACCGATTGGTCAAGGATTTTCCCGTGGGTCAAATCAAAACCCAAACCGGGCAAACCGACCATTGTTCTTCCTGATCTGCCCGATGAGGAAGAGGAAGAGCCTGTTATCGTAGAAAAGGTCACCAAACCTTCAGCGCGTGCATCTGCAAAAAAGCAACGCCCAAAGATGAAGAAATAAGCATTTTGAAAGTTGAGTGTGTCTGATGACAAAAAACCAAACCACCCTTGAGGTAATTGCCCCAACGGTCGAAGAAGCCATTGATAAGGGGTTGGAGCAATTAGGGGTCGAGCGAAAGGATGTGGAAGTTGAAGTGTTGGATGAAGGCAAACGGAATTTGTTTCGATTTGCCTCCAAACAAGCCCGCATCAAACTGATTCTTCTGGGCAGCAGCGAAGAAGTGAAGGAAGTTGTCGACGAAGAAGAGGCAGTTGCGACCCTCAAAAGAGAAGAAGATCTCAGTTTTGGAGAGTTGTTTGAAGCCGAAACGGCAGCAAACAGTCCAGAATCTGTGAACATTGACTTAACAGATATCGAAGCAGTGATTAAAGCCACCGTGGCTGAACTACTTGAGAAAATGGACGTGCAGGCTGGAATAACGATAACGAAGGTTTACCAGGAAGACGAAGACCGAGAAGTGGTGTACGTCAACCTTGAGGGCTCTGACCTGAGCTTCCTGATCGGACGCCGGGCAGAGACCTTGAATGCCCTGCAATACGTGACCAGCTTGATCGTAAACAAAAAACTCAACCAGTGGATCCCGCTCCAGTTGGACATCCAAAACTTCCGCCATCGCCGTGAAGTGGAGCTGCAAAAGCTTGCCCGCAGGATGGCTGAACAGGTGATATCAACAGGACGCAGGCAATGCCTGGAGCCGATGCCCGCGAATGAACGCAGGATTGTACATATCGAATTGCGTAAAAACGATTTGGTATACACTGAATCTATCGGCGAGGAACCAAATCGGAAGATTTGCATTTACCCGGCAGAATAAGAGGTAAATTATGCGTGCATTGGATCTGATCATCAAGAAACGAGATAAACAGACTCTGACCAAATCGGAGATCAGTTTTTTAGTTTCTGGCTATGCTCACGATGAGATCCCTGACTATCAGATGTCAGCCTGGGCAATGGCAGTGCTTCTGAACGGCATGACCGACCAGGAGATCACTGATCTGACCATGGCAATGGCGCATTCGGGTGAAGTTTTGGATCTGAGCGAGATCGGTGAACTGGTGGTGGACAAGCACTCCACCGGTGGTGTGGGCGATAAAACCACCTTGAGCGTGGCTCCGATGGTTGCAGCCTGTGGACTGCCAGTCGGGAAGATGTCCGGCAGAGGTTTGGGTTTCAGCGGCGGAACGATCGATAAACTTGAGTCGATTCCGGGTTTCAAAACCAACCTGTCAACAGACGAGTTCGTCAGCCAGCTAAAACGCATCGGCATCGTCCTGACGGGGCAAAGTTCGGACCTGGCTCCAGCAGATGGAAAACTATATGCACTACGGGATGTAACCGGGACTGTGCAGTCAATTCCCTTGATTGCTTCTTCCGTGATGAGCAAGAAGATCGCTGGCGGCGCGGACGCGATCGTGTTGGACGTCAAAGTCGGCAAGGGTGCCTTCATGCAGACCCTCGAAGAAGCACGCCGACTCGCGAGCGTGATGGTTTCCATTGGAGATCTGAGCGGCAGGCGCGTGATCGCGGTGCTCTCGCCGATGGATCAACCTCTTGGTGAAGCCGTTGGCAACGCGCTTGAACTCAAAGAAGCAGTCGAACTATTACAGGGGAAAGCCCCTGAAGATTACCGCTATCACTGTATGCAACTGGCAGCTTACATGCTGATCCTTGGAAAGAAGGCTGGATCCATGCAGGAAGCCCTGGCAATGGCTGAGAAGACCATTGCGGATGGCAGCGCCATGAATAAGCTTGAAGAATTAATTGCTGCCCAGGGTGGGGATGTTGCTTATATCCAGGATCTTGAGCTGTTGCCAAAAGCCACACTTCATCGGACCATCACTGCCAGCAAAAGTGGCTGGGTGAAGACCGTCGACGCGAAGGAAGTTGGGGAAAGTTCTGTTACCCTTGGCGCTGGACGCTCGAAAAAAGATGACAAAATCGATTTTGGGGTGGGCATCCTGGTCAAAGTGAAAATTGGCGAAGCTGTCGCCGAAAAACAACCTCTTTTTGAGGTCCACGCCAATGACGAAGAGAAACTTAACCAGGTTCTTGAGAAACTGAGAAATGCGGTTGAGATTGTGGATGAACCGGTAGAAGCGCCCCCATTTTTTTGGGACGTAATTGGTCTGAATGAATAATCAGAAAACCCGGTTCGCCGGGTTTTTTTATGGAAATTGGAGAAGAAGTAATGCTGTCGGAACGTAAGAACATTAGAAATGTAGCCATTATTGCGCATGTGGATCATGGGAAAACAACCCTGATTGATTCAATGCTCAAGCAGGCAAAAGTTTTCCGTGAAAACCAGAAGGTCCAGGAACGGATCATGGATTCCAACGATCTGGAAAGAGAACGTGGTATTACCATTCTCGCCAAGAACACGGCCATCACCCTGCCGGATCCTGAAACCGAGGAATTAATCAAAATCAATATCGTTGATACGCCCGGACACGCTGATTTTGGCGGCGAAGTTGAACGCATCATGAACATGGTTGATGGTGTTTTGCTGCTGGTGGACGCGGTGGAAGGCCCAAAGCCGCAAACCAGGTTCGTTCTCAAGCAGGCTATTGCAAAAAACCTCCCAACGGTTGTGGTTATCAACAAACTGGATCGGCGAGATGCGGATGCTGATCAGGCATTGAACGCGACTTTTGATTTGTTCGTTGAGCTTGGAGCAAGCAGTGAACTGCTTGAGTTTCCAATTATTTATGCCGATGGGCTTTCCGGACGGGCAGGAACAACCGCTGACCTTGAGGAAAACCTTGCGCCTTTGTTTGAGTGCATTTTGCGCCACATTCCCGGACCCATGGCGGATGTTGAAGCGCCTTTTCAACTGCTGGTTACCAATCTCGGTTATGACGAATACAGCGGTGTGACTGCGACTGGCAGGATCCACGCCGGGACGATTAAGGTTGGGCAGCAAGTGATGCGAATGAAGCTCGACGGCACTTCAGAGCGGATCCAGGCCAAATATCTGTTTGCCTACCAGGGGTTAGCCAAGGTGGCGATTGATGTGGCTGAAGCAGGCGAAATAGTTACTATTGGCGGACTCAAGGACATCCAGATCGGAGAGACACTGGCTGATGTGGAAAATCCGGTGGTCTTACCTGCAATCAAGGTGCAACAGCCGACAGTTCAAATGACTTTTGGGGTCAACACCTCTCCCCTGAGCGGACGGGAGGGCAAATGGGGCACCACCAGAAAACTGTGGGAACGTCTGAGCGAGGAGTTGCGGACGAACATTGCCCTGCGGGTGGCTCAAACCGAGCAGAAAGATACTTTCCTTGTTTCTGGACGCGGTGAGCTCCACCTTGGCATATTGATCGAGACCATGCGGCGTGAAGGTTACGAATTCCAGGTCAGCCGACCAGAAGCGATCATCGTCGAGGATGAAAAGGGTCGAAAACTGGAACCTTTCGAGGAAGTCCATATCGACGTGGATAGCGAAAGCGTGGGGATTGTGGTTGAGATGCTTGGGCAGCGCAAGGGTAAGATGACCAATATGACCAACAACCCGGATGGAACGGTGCACCTGATCTATTCCATGCCGACCCGTGGCTTGCTGGGTTTTCGCTATAAATTCCTGAACGCCACCCGTGGAAAAGGCATCCTCAATAGCTTTTATGTGGGAGACCAGCCGTTTGAAGGCGCGATCGACAGCAAGACGACCAGTTCGATCGTCGCTCGGGAGGATGGCGTTTCTTCAACCTATGGGCTGAAGAACGCTGAACCGCGCGGCATCCTGTTCATCGGGCCAGGCGTGGAAGTCTACGAAGGCATGATCGTGGGTGAGACCCCAAGGTCACAGGATCTTTCTATCAATATTGCCAAGAAGAAGCACCTGACCAATATGCGACAGTCCATCCGGGATCTGGATGAGAGACTTAATCCACCCAGGCAGATGAGTCTGGATGAAATGATTGAATATTTGGGACCGGACGAGCTGCTGGAAGTTACACCTGAAAGTTTGCGGCTGCGGAAGCGAATCCTGAACACGCATGACCGTCTGCGGAATGAAAAGACTGGCGAAGTCGAAGAGGATTAGGATAGTACTAATTAATATTCATGCTCTGCGCGTAGTATAAAGCTTCTTTCGGGCAAGCCGATGGTTTGAAGATCAATTGAGAAAAGCGCTCCAGCAAATCGTTGGTCGCCTTTTTCATCTTCTGACAGATCTACAGAAGCACTGGTAATAAAAAGCGTGGTCAAGTTTTTGCCGCCAAACGCGACCGATGTGGGGCGGCTGACTGGAAGCAGGATTTGCCCAAGTTCTGCGCCTTCCGGTGAAAGCTGAATAACCCGCCCGCCATCCCAGATGGCAACCCAAAGGTTACCATCCGCATCAATGGTCAACCCATCCGGCGTGCCAACAGAGGGAGTGAAGAATACTTCCTTGTTGATAAGCTCGTCGCCCTTTAGGGTGTAACGGTATATTATGTGATCGAATGAATCGGTGTGGTAAAAAAAGTTTCCGTCCAGGCTCCAACCGATCCCATTCGAGATCGAGATTTTTCCTAGAACCTTAATGCATTTTAAATGCTGATTGAGCCGGTATAAGTTGGCTTGCCCCTTCGGACCTTTCGAGCCTACCCAAAACTCTCCATTAGGAGACACTTTTCCATCATTGAACATCAAACCTTTGTTCTTAGGTATAACCTCCAAAAAATTGGAAGGAGGGTTATCTCCCGGGCGATATATGGCGAATCCTATTTCCGTTGCCAAAAGTAATTGATCAATTTCAGTCAGAGCAATACAGCCAAGTTTTTGACCGATACGATGAACTTTGAGATCAGTGTTTTTGGGAAAATATTGGTAGAGCAACCCCAGGTCAATGTCGACCCAGTAGAGCGTCTCGCGTTTGGGGTCCCAGAGTGGGCATTCTCCCAGGACATTTACGCAATGGATAAGCGGCTTTTCGATTTGGTGGGTGAACATACTGGGATTTTACCAGCAGAATCATACCAGCAGAATCAGGGGTTTGTCATTCTTAAGAGGCAGTGTTAAAATACCGAAAACCTCAGGAGAGATGGAAACTGATGAAGAAATTGGGAAAGCCCGCAGCAAAGACTGAATTCAGACCCAGGATTTTTCGCTCAAAGCCTGCTGACTGGCTTATTGTGGCTGGTATCATGCTGCTTGGTGCGTTGGTTGGGCTGATCATCAGCCTTATTCTTCCTCCGAAATACGAAGCCGTCTCGAGATTGACCACCAACCTCGAAGTTGTAACTGGCACGAACGTGACCGAGATCATGGTGGATGCCCAGGTAGATATTGTTGGCACGCTCGTGTTCCATCCGGACGTGATCGAGCAAGTCAAACAGAGCCTGGCAGGTGAGGGGCTGACATATACTGCCACTGAACTGATCAGAAAAACGAAGATCGAGCGGCAATTGATGAGCACAATGATCAAGGTGCGAGACGCTGACCCGGAAGTGGCAGCTTTGATAGCTACAACCTGGGCAGAGAAAGCGTACGCGCGCTTGAATGAGGCATATCCGCATGCGCTGGCACTCAGCGAAGCCAAAGCCAGACAGGCGATGCTCACCGCTTGCCTTGAGGATCCCACCAAGCAGTCTCTGCCTTTTTGCCAGTCACTGACGGATGAAGAAGCTGATCAAATCCTCAGCGAAACAAATAGCGTCATTCTCCGCGAAAGCCCACTCAGCCTGGGATTGACTAGCGAACTGAATGTCAGCCAATACCAACCTGCACCGACGCCGGAACGTCCGATCGCGTTCGAACGGTCCATATTGATCCTTGCCGGAGCGCTGTCGGGTTTGGTATTTTCACTGCTACTTGGCGAGTTAGTAACGAAAGACCAGGAACGTGAGTAAGTTCAGGGAGACACTTGCCGACTTCAACTGGAAGCTGCTCTTGCTGGCTTTGCCCGTCACCAGCTTTCCTCTGCTCTCGAAGCTATTTGGCGGCACCAGCGTTGCACCATTGTCCTTTTTACCGATGGTCTTCCTCGTCCTGATCGTGGTGCTGCCTGAATTCCTGAATAGAAAAGCTTTGCCCCGGCAGTTCCAGCCCCTTTACATCTACTTCCTGATTGCGGCATTGTCGATCGCGCTGGCTTACTTGCGTGAATTACCAAACTTTCGTAACATCCCTGTTTGGCGAAACGCGCTGGAAGGGCTGGTAACCCTGCTTTTTGGGTTCGGTTTCTACCTTGTCACAATTTATTGCCTGAAAGACCAATCTCAGATCCGTAAAGCGCTACGTTGGATTAACATGGGTGGCGCGATCATCATCCTGGTAGCTGCTGCGCAATATATTACTTACAAGATTACCGGGGGATTCCCCAAGATTTTAAATTCCATCCAGGCAGTCATTTCTGCTTCAGCCAGGTTGTATGATGGTCGCGCAACCGGGCTTGCTTATGAGCCTTCCTGGCTGGCGCACCAACTCAATATTCTTTACATCCCTCTCTGGCTCGGCTTTACGGCGCGAAATGAAAGTGTTTACCGGAGACGCTTATTTGGCAAGATTCCGTGGGAAAGCCTCCTGCTTGCTGGGGGGATCGTCAGCATGTTCCTCAGTTTTTCCCGGATAGGGTGGATCACGGTCATTGTCGTCTTCATGTACCTTTTGTTAAGAGCGGCAAACTCGGTAATTAACAGGATTCTGGAAAAAAGGGAAAAGGAAACTGGGAAAAAGCAGAGCCGAAAGCAGCACTTATTCGCAAAAGTCTTGCTTTGGCTGCTCCTTCTCCTAATCCTGATATCGTTGGTCTTTGCGGCCGGCTTGATCATGCGGCGACTGGATCCACGTATGGAGCAATTGTTTGACGTTTCGCTGCTGAAGCAGTACGGAGTAATGGGTTGGGCGAGCCGGCTTAGCTTTGCCGAACGAATCACATACTGGCAGACCGCCTTTAAGGTCTATGTAAAATATCCCTGGTTGGGCAGTGGATTGGGGGTAGCAGGGTACTATTACCCCGAGATGTTAACTAATTTTGGTTATCAACTGCCGGAAACGCTTTCGGTGTTGCTCTATGATGGATTTATTCCTAATGCCAAGAACTTGTGGGTGAGATTGCTCGCAGAGACTGGAATTGTTGGCTTTTCCATTTTTGTCGCCTGGGTAGCGGTTCATTGGCGCAATGCAAAAGAGGTGGAAAGGCGAAAACACTCGGGCTTTTTCAAAGCCATGGGATTTGCAGGGCAGCTCCTGATCATCGCCCTGATCGTGGAAGGATTCAGCCTGGACACGTTCGGTCTGCCTTATTACTGGATCGGGTTTGGGTTGATCGTGGCGAGTTGGCGCGCTAAATCTGAGTTTTCGACCTCGAAGACGAAGCGTAAGTCGGCGTAAAAGCAGAAATCAGCATTTTCCATAAGTCGGAGCTGTTCACTTTACTGTAGTCCAAAAATCGCTTTTCATCTTCTTTGATCACATCGATGTGTCTTAGAACCACTTCGTTTGTTCTCTCATCCACCCCGGCTTCTGATAACAATTTCGCCATATGCCTGGCAAGTTCTGGTGTGATCTGCGGATAGGCCTCCCAGGCTTGCTTGAACGCGGGGCATTCTGCCAGACCGAGCAGAATGGGATAGGTCTTTTTGCGGGTGGTGAGATCAGTCAGGTTGGACTTACCAGTAGTGGCGGTGTCTCCCCAGATACCCAGGTAGTCATCCTGGATCTGGAAAGCCAGACCGGCATGCTCGCCGATCTGCCCGAGCAGGAGATCTTTCTCCTCATCCACTCCAGCCAGTATCGCGCCAATTCGCATTGATGAGGAAATCAGGCAGGACGTTTTTAGCCGGATCATCTCAAGGTATTCATCAACCGAGACGTTTTCTTTCGTCTCAAAGTTCATATCCAAATACTGACCGCGGATGACATCCATGGCAGCCTGGCGAAAAACGGCATAAGATTTGGTGAAGTTTGCCGGCTCAACCGCGGATGCGACTTCACAAAATAGGTCGTGCGCTATAGTGGAGAGATAATCTCCAGTATTTAGAGCTTGAGCCAAACCATACTTCAGCCAGAGGCACTCGCGTCCATGGCGCGTCTGACCCTGGTCTTCGATGTCATCATGGACGAGGGTGTAATTGTGCAGCACTTCCATTGCCACTGCGGCAGGCATTATATCCAGGGGCTGACCACCAAACATCTGGCTGCTGCTGAGCAAGAGCATCGGGCGCAGGCGTTTACCGATATTGGTGGAAGGGTCATTCCAACCAAAGTGATAGCTGACCATTTCACGCAGACCCGGCAAATTTTCAGGCGTATGGGCGAGCACAAGCTGCTTAAGACTCAATTCGAACTGTTCTTTTAGCCCGGTGAGGTTGCTCATAATTGCTCAAAGTTTTCGAGATGGCTGATATCCAACTGCCCGAGGTTGCCAACCCCACAGGCAAACATGGCGGTCTTAAGTTGCAGTTTGATCACTTCGATCAGGTTGATCAACTCGGTTTCGCCCTCTTTGGCAGCATGCAGGAACAGGCGGGCAAACCCGCCGAGTTTTGCGCCAAGCGCGAGCGATTTTGCCAGGTCAACGCCATCTCGCAGACCACCAGAAGCAAATATCAGCAGAGTACCTTCAAGCTCACGCAGGTCGAGGAGGTTCCGGGCAGTCGGAATCCCCCAATCGCCAAATCCGGCATGGATCGAGGCGATAAGTGGGTCAGGCTGACGATACATTTCCACTTTTGCCCAGGAGGTGCCTCCCGCGCCAGCCACATCGATGCCTGCCACACCAACCTCCAGGAGTTTGCGCGCGGTTTCAAGATCGATACCCCAGCCAACTTCTTTTACCATTACAGGAACAGGGAGCGAGCGGCAAATCGGTTCAATTTTGCGTAACAAATCTGAAAAATCGTGATTACCTTCGGGCTGTAGTGCTTCCTGCAAGGGGTTTAGATGCAGGTAGAGGGCGTCCGCCTCGAGCATTTCCACGGCTTTTTTGCATTCTTCGAGCCCATAGCCATAATTAAGCTGTACTGCACCAATATTGGCAAAGAGCAGCGTTTTTGGGGCATATTTTCGGATCCTGAAGGATTCGGAGAGCTCCGGGTTCTCAATTGCTGCGCGCTGCGAGCCCACGCCCATGGCAATTCCGCATTGTTCTGCAGCCAAGGCGAGAGTGCGGTTGAATGCCGCTCCTTGCGCGGTTCCACCTGTCATGGAAGAAATGAGAACCGGAGCAGCAAGGTGCTTGTTGAAGAGTGATAATGATAGATCTACGCGTTCAAAATCCAACTCCGGCAGGGCTTTGTGCTTCAAGCGGATCTTATCGAACCCGGTTGAGATCGTTGATTGAACATCCTGCTCAAGGTTGATCTTTAGATGATCATCTTTTCGTTGTGGAAGGAGCGCATCTTTTTTCATAATAAAGTGTTATAGTAGAGGCTACATTAATTGTCAAACAAATATGCTATAGTTAATGTCATTATAACAATAGAGGTAAGAAATGGAACAAAACGAAATCTTCGAAACAGTCAAAGCTGTTGTAATGGATGTCCTGAAAATTGACGGGGATGATATCACCCTGGAGACCCGTTTCATTGAGGATCTCAAGGCAGACTCGATGGATCAATTCTTCCTTATTGATGGATTCTGCGAGAAATTCGACATCAACATTTCCGATGAAGACGCCCGCAACATTCACTCCGTTGGGGATGCTGTAAAAGCCATCGAAGCCAACAAAAAGTAAGGATCCGGTTAAGCATTATTAAAGGCATTCCATGCGTTGGAATGCCTTTTGTGTTTAACCATCCATGTCAACAAAACCTGTACAGTATTTTTTTATTTGTTATCGTGTGAGTAGAATAACGTTTACGAGGTAAATTATGTCTGAAAATAAATCAAAAAACAATCAAGCAAATGCTTCTGATTGGTCTGATGATGAAAAAGCCGCTATGAAAGAGCGGGCAAAAGAGCTCAAAGCCGAAAAAGCTAACAGAACCAGGGAAGGTGATGAGCAGACCGTGCTGGACAAGATCGCCGAAATGCCTGAGTCTGACAGGAGAATCGCCCTTTGGCTCCACCAAATGATCCGGGACGAATTCCCGGCTCTCTACCCGAAGACCTGGTATGGAATGCCCGCTTATCAGCTTAATGGGAAGACCCTGGTCTTCTTTCAGAGCGCGCAGCGTTTTGGTTCAAGGTACAGCACCTTGGGCTTTAGTGATACGGCCAGGCTGGATGAGGGATCTTTTTGGCCGACTTCCTTCGCGCTTATGGCGCTGAATCCTGAAGTGGAAACACGCATCAGGGATTTGATCAGAAAAGCAATAAGTTAGAGAACAAAAAAGTAGCTGGTGAAAAAGACCAGCCACTTTTTATTTAAGGCTTCAAAAAATTAACCGCGCAAGTATTCTTCCAAAGAATCTTTGCTAATGCGATAGGCGCTGCCGATCTTGCGGGCTTTGAGTTCGCCTGCGTTGATGGCTGCAAGCACGTCTTCCTCCGACACCTTCAGGAAGCCGGCAGCTTCCGAGGGAGTCATGATATCCGGCATGCCGTTTGTAGAGGCGCCAGCAATTGGCTGAGTCTGAGACTGAGCCTGACCCTGGGTCATACCGGCAAGCGATCCGGAAAGAACGTTACCGATACCCATGCCAGCACCAATTCCAGCCGTGAGACCAGCTCCGCCAGATGGGTTCTGAGCAGCATCGCGCATGGCATCTGCAGCCTGTAGTTGGGTGTAGGTCTGCATGTCAAGCATGCCCATATCGCGGAGTTCCTTGGCAGACTTGTCCGAAGGTTTCAGGTTGCCGATATAGAACGATTTCAAAAGTAAACCAATCGCCAAAAAGTCGTCCTGTGCCTTCGCACGCACACCAGCACCGAGTTCGTCGGTCAGACCGATCAGGTCGAGCACATTCTTCTGCGAGGTCGTCTCACCAAGCAAATCCTGCATCCGGGAGAGCAGCATTGTGCGCAGGCGGGTCTCGATGTCAGAAGTGCGGTACGCACCGAGCTGACCCACGACCTGGGTTACAAATTGCTGGGGATCCTTGACCTGGAAACTATAGGTGCCAAACCCTTGCAAAAGTGCAATGCCAAGACCGATGCCAGTGTTGCGGACGATGATCGGTTGGGGAGTGCCCCATTTTCGATCCGCAAACTCGCGCATGGAGACGAAGTAGATCTCAGCGGTGAAGGGTGTGCGATCTCCAAAAAGCTTGCCCAGCAGGTCAGTGAGCAGCGGTACGTTGGCGGTTGAGATCGTGTGGCGTCCAGGACCAAGCACATCGAGCGCGCGACCATCGCGAAAGAAGACTGCCGCCTGGGATTCGCGGACGATCACCTGCGAACCGAAACGCAGATCAGCGACACCAGTCTCGGGAAAACGATGAACCAACTCATCAGCCATCTCGCTGGGATATTCAACAACATCAAATACTCTTGCCATATTATTCCTCCGTGGATTCCTGAACCAAATAATTATGCAATACCCTTAAGGGCATCAGAACGCTTGTTGAAAAGATCAACGCAATCCTGGGCTACCGAGATCAAATGGCGGAGTGCAGCAGGCAATCCGTCTGTTCCGATGGAAGATTCGACATTGTCAATAGCAGCAGACACTGTCGCGGCTTTTTCGAGTAAAGCCGCATCGTATTGGTAGATATTAGCCAACTCGTCTTCTTTGATTTTAATCGCATCAAAAAGGCCAGCATAACCATATGAAGCAGTCCGAACTCGATCGATAAACTGGCGCAGCTTTATTGCAGCGTTTTCGAGCTCATCAAGGTAAGCCAAACCACCTTGCGAAATCAATTCGCGCTGCAGACCAGAAATGCGTTGATAATGTGCTTCATATTCATTTGCAATAGTTTCCCGCAGTAATTTATCCGAAAATCTGCGATCACCGCGTTCGACATAACCTTTGAACCCAGGAATATTGGAAAGCAACTTTTTTAATGGGTCGCGATCCTCAGCCACTTTATCAAAAATATCACTCATGTTGCTCCTTTTCTATCGTAGAATTTCACAATAATCTTAGATGTTTCGAACCGCCCTGACAATAGATTATCTAAGGTTCTCACAGATTTACAAAAACATTATAATGGAAAAAATTGATTTTATCGGAGGATTGTATGGCTTCAGGACAGGGAAACCGCCTTGGCCCCTTGGAATACTTCCTGATCATCATCCTGATCTTGATGATCCTGTTTACGTTGCTATCAATCTTTTGGCCTGCGATACAACTTTTTTACCAGAATACTTTTGCTTCCTGATAATCTTATAAATGATGAATAGACTTTTACCGGGTTGGATGTGGAACGCAATCGATTGGGTTTTTCCGCCACATTGTCTGGGATGCGGTCTTGAAGGCGAGATCATCTGCCCGGAATGTTACGCAACCATCAAGCGCGTGCCAACCAATACTTGCCGATATTGCAATGCGTACGTCAGCACAAGCGGGCAATGCCCAATTTGTAAGAACCACAAACCTGCATATACGCAATTCCGGGCATTCGCTTTTTACAACGGTGTGATCAGGGAAGCCATTCACCATCTGAAGTATCAGAACGATGTTGGGGTTGCGCGGTTATTAGCCGGATACCTGCTGAAAGTGGTCCAGGCGGAAAACTGGGAATTTGACCTGGTTGTTCCTGTCCCGCTCTCAAATAGCCGGAAGGAACAACGGGGCTACAACCAGGCTGAGAGATTGGCACAGCCTGTGGCTTTGGAACTGGCAAAACCCCTTTCAACGGATGCCCTTGTCCGGATCAAAGAACATGCCTCCCAGGTAGATCTGGACATTCAATCGCGCAGAGAAAATGTGCGCGGCGTGTTCGAGGCTAATCCTGCGATTGTTAAGGGCAAGCGGATCCTGCTCATTGATGACGTTTTCACGACTGGAGCGACGCTCGAATCGGCATCAAAGGCACTGAAAGATGCGAAATCCGGGCTGGTCTATGCCGTAACGGTTGGCAAGTCAGAATTTAATGGTAAATAAATTTACTTTTCACGAACTAATCATGTATAATTCCTTAAAATCATCCAGGAGGTTCCCATGGCTCTACATATGGATATTTACACAAAAGACCTTGAGTTGACCGACCGAATCAAGGAATATGCAACTAAAAAAGTCGGAAAGCTGGATAAGTTCCTCAGCGAGATTGGTGAATGTCGTGTTGATCTGGGATATGCCAAGACCGCGCGGAACGCGTCCGATCGCTTTATCGCCCAGGTCACCATCCGCGGAAAGGGATTCATCCTTCGCTCAGAAGAGCGCGCAGACAGCATTTATGCTGCAATAGATGCAACCGTGGACAAGATGACCCGTCAGATTGAGCGATTCAAGGGTAAGCGTTGGCGCAAACGTGTTCCTGAACCCGCCGAAGTGGCTGAAGTCACTCAACTGGAAGAGGTGGAAGAAGAGGATAACGCTCCTGTAATCGCTCGCAGGAAGACCTTCACCCTTGCTCCGATGGACGAGCAGGAAGCGCTTGAACAATTGCAGTTACTCGGACATGAAGACTTCTTCGTGTTCTACAATGCTGAAACTTCCAAGATCAACATTCTCTATCGACGCCGTGATGGAACCTACGGTCTGATTGATCCGGTCGTTGGCTAGGTTGTACAAAAAGTGAATCCATGCAGCCCCACACGGGGCTGCATGTGCGTTAAAATACATTCAGGAGAATATTGACATGACCTATGAAGATGATGATGATTTTGAACTAACCTCCACGGCTATTGAAAAAAGTAGGTTTGACCTGCCTGCCATAACAAACTCCGTTAGCCAGATATTAAAGGCGGTCGGCGAAGACCCCGGACGGGAAGGCTTGGTGCATACTCCTGAGCGTGTAGCCCGGGCTTACCAGGAGATCCTGGCGGGTTATCAGACGGATCCGGTTCAGCTTGTCAATGGAGCGCTGTTCAACGTGGATTATGACGAGATGGTTATCGTAAAGGATATCGAGTACTACAGCTTGTGCGAACATCATCTGCTGCCTTTTTTTGGTACAGCGCATGTTGCCTACGTGCCTAAGGGAAGGGTCATCGGACTCTCAAAGATTCCCCGAATTGTGGACATGTTTGCGCATAGATTGCAGGTGCAGGAGAGGATGACGCAACAAATTGCCGAATTTATCCAGGAGGTTATCAACCCGTGGGGGGTGGGTGTAGTGATCGAAGGGCAGCATTTGTGCATGATGATGCGCGGGATCAAAAAAGAACAGGCGAAGATGACCACGTCAGCAATGTTGGGCGGGTTCAGAAAGCGCCTGGAAACCAGGATGGAGTTCCTGAACCGAATCTCCAACTAATTGTTATCTTCGGTTGCTTCGCGGAAGATTTCAACTCCCACTCGAGAAGTGTTGGCTACAAACTCGGGTTTTTCAACCCGGATGGAGATTGCATTGACACCAAAACGGGTAAGCAGCATCTTCGCAAGATCTTCAGCCAGGGCTTCGAGCGTATGGAACTGTGTTTCTGCCACACGAACCAATACTGATTTGGCTACCGTAGAATAACTCACTATGTCTTCGATCCTGTCTGTCAATCCAGCTGGTTTCAGATTGGTATAAAGTGTGATGTTTACCAGGAGGGTCTGTGGTCGATCCCGTTCCGGGGACTTTACCCCGATGATGCCGTTAGCGCGTAAATCGGTGATGATGATTTTATCCATCCATACCTCTTCTACAGAAACTCACCACCATCAATCCGAATGACGTGACCGGTCATAAAATCCTGGCTGAGGATGTGCAACACATTCTGAGCCATGATCTCCGGGCTGCCGATCCGCTTCAGAGGGATCTGGCGATCCGCCACGACCTGCAAATCAACATGTTCATATCCCTGCAACGGCAGCATGGTTCCCGGGGCGATTGCGTTAACGGTGATATTTGGTGCCAGTTCCAGGGCGAACATGGCTGTCATGTCGTTCACGGCTTGCTTGGTCATACGATAAATGAAGTGATCAGGTCCATTTCGGAACACTTTTCCATCGCTGATGTTGATCACTTTCCCTTGCATGTTCTTAGGGAGTTGGTTGGCAAAAGCTGAGATCAACAGCCAGGGAGAAAAGAGATTTATATTAAAAACGCGATAGATCTTTTCGGGCGTGGCTGCTTTGCCATAGCCTGGGGGATAGATGCCGGCGTTGTTGACCAGAATGTCGATGTGACCAAACTCCTCACAAACCCGGGACATCAAATCCTGTACGTGTGAGACGTCTTCCAGGTCTTGCTGGAAGACCCGGGCTTTTCTTCCCATTTTCTCGAGATCGGTTTTGACTTGCGCAACTGATTCCACTGAGGAATTGTAGTGGAGTGCAAGGTTACAGCCTGCCTGACCGAGCGCCAGCGCGATGGCACGCCCAAGGCGGATACCACTTCCGGTGACTAAAGCATTCTTGCCTTTTAGATCCATGATTCGCTCACCTTTCCTGGATAGTTAACTTGTCTTAACTAATCAACCATAATTGAGACAGTGCCCTTGGATTCAATGGTAGAATTTTACCATCCCAAAACAAATAATATTGGAGGTCGTACATGAAGAAGATCGATCTGGAAAAAGCTTTACAAACCATCAGGTTCCTCTCAGCTGACGGCGTGCAAAAGGCAAATTCTGGTCATACCGGGCTGCCCATGGGGACAGCTGCTCTTGCCTATACCCTTTTCATGCGCCACATGAAGTACAACCCGACAGATCCAGGCTGGTCAAACCGGGATCGTTTTGTCCTCTCTGGCGGGCATGGCTCCATGCTGATCTACAGCATGCTTTACCTGACTGGCTACGCTGTAACCATGGAAGATCTCAAGCAATTCCGCCAATGGGGCTCGATCACGCCGGGTCATCCTGAATGGGGGCATACCCCGGGTGTAGAAACCACTACCGGACCGCTTGGGCAGGGTTTTGCGAATGGAGTGGGGATGGCGATAGCTGAACGGCACTTGGGAGCAATCTTCAACAAACCAGGTCATGAGATTGTGAACCATTACACCTTTGGCATTGTGACTGACGGGGATTTGATGGAAGGCATCAGCTCCGAAGCCGCCTCGTTAGCTGGACACCTGCAGTTGGGGAAGCTGATCTACTTGTACGACGATAACAGGATCACCATTGAGGGATCGACAAAAATCACATTTACAGAAAATGTCGCCAAACGTTTTGAGTCCTACGGCTGGCACATACAGCAGGTTGCGGATGGAAATGACGTGGAAGCAATTGATGCTGCGGTGGAAGAAGCTAAGAAATATCCCAGACCCTCTATCATCATTTGCCGCACAACCATCGGCTACGGTCTGCCGACCAAAGCCAATACCTCCGGCATCCACGGTTCGCCTGCAGGCAAGGAAGAACTTGCCAAAGCCAAGGAGAACGTGGGTTGGCCGGTTGAACCAATGTTCTACGTTCCTGAAGAAATCCTGGAACACTTCCGCACAAGACAGGACGCAGGCAAAAAAGCCCAGGAAAAGTGGGACTACGCCTTCGCAGAATACAAAGCCGCGTATCCAGAGCTTGCGGCTGAATTTGAAAGAAGGATGACTGGCGAGCTTCCTAAAGGCTGGGAGAAATCGCTGCCAGTCTTCCCGGCGAGTGAGAAAGGTTTGGCTTCGCGCGAAGCGTCTGGTAAGGTTATCAACGCAATCTCCCCTGTTTTGCCCGAACTATTTGGTGGTTCGGCAGACCTGGCTTCTTCCGTGAAGACCTGGATGGATAAAGTGCCAGCATTCAGCCCGGAGACTCCTGAAGGTCGCAACATGCACTTTGGCGTCCGTGAGATCTCCATGGGTGCAATTGGCAACGGTTTGTTGGTCCACGGCGGATTTGTTCCCTACGTGGCGACCTTTCTGGTGTTTTCGGACTATGCCAGAGGATCTTTGCGGGTAGCAGCCCTTTCCAGGATGGGTGTGATTTGGGTATTAACCCACGACTCTGTTGCTGTCGGCGAAGATGGTCCAACGCACCAACCCATCGAGCACATCATGAGCCTGCGCCTGATTCCAAACCTGGTCGTGCTGCGACCTGGTGATGCCAACGAAGTCAGCGAAGCCTGGAAATATGCCATCGAACATCGCGATAATCCAGTGGCATTGATCCTCTCCAGGCAAAATCTGCCTACGCTCGACCGTAAGGTCTGCAGCCCGGCGAAGGGCGTTGCAAAAGGGGCATATATCCTCTACGAAACGGAGCCTGGTACGCCTGATGTCATCCTGATGGCAACCGGTTCCGAGCTGAGCCTGGCTTATGATGCGGGGAAAAAGCTCGAGAAGCAAGGACGCAAGGTAAGGGTGGTTTCCTTCCCAAGCTGGGAATTATTTGAAAAACAATCAAAGAAATACCAGCAATCTGTTTTACCTGCCGAAGTCAGGCGTCGAATCTCGATTGAAGCTGGCGTGACAACCGGCTGGCAAAAGTACGTGGGCGATGAAGGCATCATGCTCGGCATCGACGAATTTGGCAAATGTGGACCGGGTGAGATCGTTTTGGAAAAATTTGGGTTTACAGTGGACAACCTCGTGAAATTGGCGCGCAAACTATTTTAGGTTTCAGGAGTGAAGCAATGAACCGATCTCAAGCCTTAAAGCAAGCCGGACAGTCAGCCTGGTATGACAATATTGAACGTGGTATGTTGGTGAATGGGGAGATGGCGCGGATGATCAGAGAAGGGGAAGTGTATGGTGTCACCTCCAATCCGAGCATTTTCGAGAAGTCCATCAGCACCAGCGCAGCGTACGACGACACGCTGCAATCCATGGCATGGGCAGGTCTGAGCAAAGAACAAATCTATCTCGAACTGGTTCGCGAAGATATACAGGCTGCAGCAGACCTCTTTTTGCCTGTTTACGAAGCCACGGGTGGTGTTGACGGCATGGTCAGCGTTGAGATAAACCCGCTGCTCGCCCATGATTCCGAGAAGTCGATCGAGGATGGGCGCGCTTTGTGGGCTCAGATGAACCGGAAAAACGTGATGATCAAAGTGCCTGCCACCAAAGCGGGATTGCCTGTTATCGAGACCTTGATCAGTGAAGGCATTAATGTCAACGCGACCCTTATCTTCTCCATTCCCCGCTACATCGAAGTGATGGAAGCATATCTTTCCGGGCTCGAGAAGCGCCTGGCGAACGGACTTCCGATAGACCACGTTGCAAGTGTCGCATCGTTCTTCGTGTCCCGCATTGACACCCTGGTGGATGACAGGCTGGAAGAGTATCTCGATGCGAATCCCCAGGCGGTAGATCGTGTGGCAGCTTTGACCGGGAAAATCGCGGTTGATAATGCCCGGCTGGCATACCAGGTATTCCTGAAATTCTTTGCTTCAGAACGATTCGCGTATCTCAAGCAGAATGGGGCGAAGGTTCAGCGACCGTTATGGGCTTCAACAGGCACCAAAAACAAAGCTTATTCAGACACACTCTACGTGGATGAACTGGTCGCTCCTGAAAGCGTCAATACCATTCCCCCTGCTACATTGAGCGCTTTTCTCGATCACGGTACAACTGATTTGCGGATTGAAGAGGACTTGCATCGTACTGCCGATAACTTCAACATGCTTCCTGATTTAGGTTTTGACTTCATTCACATCGCAAAGGAACTTGAAGACGATGGCGTGGAGAAATTCAAGCAAGCCTACCTGTCATTACTTGAGACCATCGAAACCAAGCGCACTGTTTTCAAAGCTGAGCTTGCAGGTTTGGGAGATGCGGTCAGGAACGCCCTGAAGAAGGCGGCAGATGAGGTTTACGTAAGCAGTTTGTTTGACCACGAACCGACTTTTTGGACCAAGGATGAGTCTGGGCACGAAGAGATCCGCCAGCGCCTTGGCTGGCTGAGCTTGCCCGGGCAGCAGTTCTCCATCGTCGAAGAACTGAATGCGTTCAAAGAAACGGTAATTTCAGAAGGCTTTGAATATGCTTTTGTGCTCGGCATGGGCGGCTCTTCGCTGGCTCCCGAAGTGATGAGCCAGGCAATCGCGCCTGTCAGCGGTAGGGGTCTGAAGCTTCAGATCATCGACACCACCAGCCCGGATGAAATCGCTTTCCGTTTACGTGATGTGGATCTGAAAAAAACCTTGTTTATCGTCTCGAGCAAGAGTGGCGGAACCAGCGAAACTATGTCTGCATTAAAGTATTTCTGGGCGGAATTGGAGAAGCTTGGTGTTGAAAATGTAGGTTCTCATTTTGTAGCAGTGACCGATCCTAACACATCGCTGCAAGATTTGGCGCATCGAAAAGGATTTCGCAAGGTGTTCAACGCCCGCCCGGATGTTGGAGGACGGTATTCGGTATTCACCCACTTTGGGCTGGTGCCGGCAGCCTTGATGGGTATCGATCTGCAAAAATTCCTGGCGCAAGGCAATGCCTCGGACCTTCAGAGCCGCAAAAACGTGCCATATCCGGCGAATCCCAACCTGATGCTGGGATTGGTGTTGGGTGAGGCTGCAAAGCACGGAAAAGACAAACTGACATTCATTGCGGAAGGTTTTTCAGGGAGCCTTGTGCCCTGGCTTGAGCAGCTCATCGCCGAAAGCAGCGGCAAAGAGGGGAAGGGAATTCTGCCGATAGAAAACGAACCAGCCTTGTTAGGACAGGAATATCCACAGGAAAGGATCTTTGTTTACTTCAAAACTGACGGCAGCAAAGCCAGTCTGATTGAGGTACTGAAGCAAGCGGGGCATGCGGTCATGACCATTGCCATCCCGGAGCCATACACCCTCGCTAAAGAATTCTATCGCTGGGAATATGCGACCGCAATTGCCTGTGCGGTGCTGCAGGTGAACGCCTTCGATCAGCCCAACGTGCAGTTGAGCAAGACGATCGCCAAGGAAGTGATCAATGATTATCAGAAGAGCGGCAAACTGGAAGACGGAGAGCCAATCTGGGAGAACCAGGAGGCGGTAGTTTACGGATTTAGAGATGAAACAGCACTGGCAGAAACGAGCCTGGAAGGTCTGCTGCTTGCTTATGCCGGGGCAGTTCCGGAAAATGGGTATATCGTCCTGAGTGGATTCATTCCCAGACTTGAGGAAAACTTTGAGTACCTCCAGGCATTGCGTGGAAAAATCCTGAACACGGTCAACAAGGCGACAACCCTTGGCTTTGGACCACGGTTCCTGCACTCCACCGGGCAGCTCCATAAAGGTGGACAGGCTGGCGGGTTGTTTTTTCACTTTACCAAAGATGCTGAGATCGATTTCGAGATCCCGGGCGAAGGCATGAGCTTTGGCACGCTGCAAAGGGCACAGGCTTTGGGCGACTTGCAGGCTTTGGTGCAGAAGGATCGAAAGGCAATCAGGGTCCACCTGAAAGGTTAGTCTATGGTGATTTAAAAAGGCAGTGGTTTTACGCCACTGCCTTTTAGTTTAAATCCTTAGGACAGAATTCAATGTATAATTTTCGTGACCACACAGCAAGAATTGGAAGCATGCTTTGAAAATCCTCGGAGTTGACCACGGAAATGTGAGAATTGGCATCGCGATCAGCGATGAGAGCGGCAGCCTCGCGCGACCGTTTACCATTCTCACGCATGTTTCCAGGGCACAGGACGCGAAAGAAGTCTGCAGAATTTGCGAAGGTGAGGGGTGTGGGTTGGTCGTCGTTGGAATCCCATATGATTCTGACGGTAGGGAAGGTCCCCGGGCGAGGTCTGTACTCAGATTTGTGGAACAATTACAGGCTATTTGTGGTATCCCCGTAAAAACCTGGGATGAATCATTTTCAACAAAAAATGTCATTGAAACCAGCATCCAACTGAAAAAAAGCAGGGGCTCACGCCGGAAAGCACTGGACGATAAAGCTGCCGCGATGATCCTGCAGAGTTTCCTCGATCACCAGGCTCAGGAATGTGAGAGTGGGGATGCCTAAGAAACACAAACCGTTTATCCTCCTCATTTTGCTGCTCCTGGCAGTGGTTCTCGCAGCAGGATTGGTGTATATCAATTACCAGGTCAGGGAAACGTTCGGCTTTCCAGGAAAGTTTGTCAGCCCCATATCTGCTTTGAAATACAGCCTGGCGTTATTCAATGGCAAAGAAGAATTACTGACTGGCGCGCCTGGCAACGGGTTAGCTGAAGAAAAAATCTCAGTTGAACCAGATCAATCCATACAAAATCTTTGCACCACTCTGGAGCAAAGAAACCTCATCACCTCCGCCAGCCTGACCTGCACGTACCTGGTCTATTCAGGAAAGGATCGCAATATCCAGCCAGGTAACTACACCATTCCTGTCGGAAGTAGCGCCAGGAATATTGCTGATCTCATCGCGGATGTCACGCGACGCGACAAGCAGTTCATCATTTATGCGGGCTGGCGGTTGGAAGAAATTGCAGCAATGATAGACGGTTTGGGTTTATCGTTCAATTCGACGGACTTTCTGACCCTGGTTACGGTTCCACCGGATTCGTATCGTGAGCACCTGCAGATCCCGGAGTGGATGAGCCTGGAAGGGTATTTCTTTCCTGGCAGTTACAGTGTAAAACCGGATATCACGCTGAACGATCTTGTCGCAGAGGTCCTGACCCGCTTTAAGACCACTGTGATGACTGAGGAATTTATTAATGACCTGCAGCGCAGCGGTCTGACGCTGCATCAAGCCATCACGATGGCGTCCATCATCCAAAGGGAGACTCTGGCTGAGGAGGAGATGCCGCTTATCGCGTCTGTTTTTTATAACCGCCTGTCAATCAACATGCTCTTGGAAACGGATCCAACAGTTCAGTATGCATTGGGTTATGACGCACAAAAGAATACCTGGTGGAAGAGTCCGCTGACTTATACCGATTTAGAGGTAAATTCGCCGTATAATACATACCGTAACCCAGGCTTGCCCCCGGGACCCATCTCAAACCCGAGCCTGGCAGCACTCAGAGCGGTTGTTTCCCCAGCGGAAACTGAATACTTGTTTTTTAGAGCAAAATGCGATGGCAGTTTGACTCATAATTTTTCAAAAACTTATGAAGAACACTTAATTCTTGGGTGTGATTAAAGGAGGAGAGATGCAGGTATTAGGAATTGATATCGGAGGCTCAGCAACCAAAGGTGCAATTGTTGATACAGAGACCGGACTTTTGGTTTCTGAAAGGATACGCATTGCCAACAAGACGATCCAGGAGCCGGTGGCAATCGTCAAGAGCATTAACAAGATCCGAAAAGAACTCAATTATGAAGGTCCTATTGGCGCTGGTTTCCCGGGAGTTGTGAAACGCGGCCAGATCTTTACCTCCGCCAATCTGCACAAGGATTGGATCGGAAAAAACCTGGAAAACATGATCCGGGATAAGACCGGGCAGCCGGCTGTAGTCCTGAATGACGCGGATGCTGCAGGCTTGGCGGAGATGCGCTTTGGGGCTGCTGAGTTACGTCAATACGATTACGTGATGTTTCTGACAATTGGCACGGGGATTGGCACAGCTTTATTCGTAGAAGGAAAACTTTGGCCAAACTCCGAGTTGGGTCACATGGAGCTCAAGGGAAAGGATGCTGAAACGCGTGCGTCCGCGGCGATCAAGACCAGGGAGAAACTGACCTGGAAACAGTGGGCGCTGCGCTTCAACAACTTGTTGCTCATGTACGAAGCCTTATTCAACCCCGAAATCTTTGTCATCGGTGGCGGTATCAGCGCTGATTTTGGAAAATATTCGAAGTACTTTACGACTGAAGCTCCTGTGGTCGCAGCCAAACTGCAAAATTTGGCAGGCATAGTGGGAGCTGCGATGGCAGCTCACGAAAAGTATCCTCAGGGGTAAAACCAAAGAGGCTGACTCATCAAGGGTCAGCCTCTTTTCTAATCCTAAATCCAGAAATTAATGCGGTTTGACAGTGTCGCCGGACTCCGACTGGTGTTTCAGCGTGTTTCGAACCTTCTCTTTTTCAGGTAACCGGCTGTAAAGGTAATTGAGTTGGTAGACCTGATCTTTGAGTTGGTCGCTTAGGGCGCGCTTGGACATTCGCCACGCCCAGTTCCCTGAAGCACACCCGGGGAGATTCATACGCGCTTCAGAACCAAGCCCAAGGAAATCCTGCATCGGAGCCACCGCAAACCTGGCAATGGATCGCCAGACTTCCCGGATCATCCTGTGAGGAACTTCATTCTCTTCTGCTCCAAGGTAATCCAGGCAGAATTGCCTCTCTTTTGGAGAGGCATGGTCAAACCATCCCTGGGCAGTTTCATTGTCATGAGAACCGGTATAAGCAAAGCAATTCACGGGATAGTGATGAGGGAGGAAGTCATCCTCCGGGTCACCGCTAAACGCAAACTGGAGGATCTTCATCCCGGGGAAACCAAAGCCATTGCGAAGTTCCTCGACATCCGGTGTGATGACTCCCAGATCTTCAGCGATGATCGGCAGATCCGGGAAGCGCATTTTGAGCTCAACGAACAATTCCAGCCCGGGACTCTTGATCCACTCGCCATGAATGGCAGTCTCAGAGCCAAAAGGCACATGCCATGCAGCCGCAAAACCGCGAAAATGATCGAGCCTGACCAAGTCCACCATCGAAAGAACTCCGCCAAGCCGGCGAGCCCACCAGTCGTAGTGCTGCTCGGCATGGACTGGCCAGTTATAAAGGGGATTACCCCAGAGCTGTCCGGTCGCTGAGAAGTAATCCGGTGGGACGCCAGCAACCATGGTAGGAGTAAGCGATTCGTCCATCAGGAAGAGCTGCGGATTAGCCCAGGTATCAGCGCTGTCGAAAGCGATAACAAAAGGCATGTCGCCGATGATGTGGATTTCCTTTTCGTGGGCATAGTTCTTCAGGTTCTGCCATTGTTGATTAAACAGAAACTGGCTGAATTTAACCTTCTCAATAACCGTTGCCAGTTCGAGACGGATTTGCTCGAGAGCTGCTGGCTCACGGAACTTAAGGGGCTTGGGCCATTCAGACCAGGGTCTTCCGCCCTGGGACTCTTTAATCGCCATGAATAAGCTGAAATCATCGAGCCAGAGAGAATTCTCTAATTCAAAATGCTTGAACTGAGTGGTAATCCCGGCTGAGTGGAGATGCAGGAAATTATCATAAGCCGTATCCAGCAGATGATTCTTCCATTGGATAACAGGTCCAAAATCAACAGAAGTTTCCGGGAATTCCGGGCGCTGTCGCAGATCCGAGGATTTTAACAACCCGGATTCCAGTAAAAGGAGCGGACTTACGAGAAATGGGTTTCCAGCGAAAGCTGAAAAACACTGGTAAGGTGAATCTCCGTATCCTGTCGGTCCCAGAGGCAGGATCTGCCACATTTGCGTGCCTGAAGCATGCAGAAAATCGATCCAACGGTAAGCTTCGGGTCCTAAATCGCCGATTCCGTCTGGACTTGGAAGACTGGTAGGGTGAAGCAATATACCAGAGGAACGTTGAAGTTTCATAAAGAAAACCCTTTCAGAAACTGGCTACGCCAGAAGATTACGATAAACATCCAAATACTTACCTGCAGAAAGTTTCCAGGAGAAGTGCGCGCTCATCGCGTTGCGGCGCATGATTGCCCAGGTGACTTTGTCTTCATAGACCTTCAATGCGAGTTTTAGCGCTTGTTCCAGACCCATGTCATTCTTTTCCGGGTAGAGGAAACCGGTAGCGGAACTATGGTCAGCGGAGTAGTCCAGGATCGAGTCTGCCAGACCACCGGTGCTGGTGGCAACCGGCAAATTACCATACCTCATGGCAAACATTTGCGAGAGACCGCAGGGCTCATAAAGGCTTGGCATCAGGAATATATCGCCGCTTGCGTATAGCATTCTGGCAATGATATCATCATACTTGAGAATGCAGGCAATCCTATCGGGGTACTGGGCACTGAGTTCAGTCGCCTGGCGTTCCAGTTCCGGATCTCCGGTACCCAACAAGGCAAATTGCCAGGGCTGATCGGTTAGATTGGGAAGAACCTTCAAAATACTCGGAATGCCTTTTTGGCAATCCAAGCGGCTGACGGTTGTTAGCAGAGGAATATCCGCATTGATCTCAAATCCGAGCGCTTTTTGCAGATCCAGCTTGTTCTTGAACTTCCCTTCGATGTTCTCAAGACTGAAATTAATCGAAATTGTTTTGTCTGTCGCTGGATCCCATTTGGTTTCATCGATACCATTGAGGATGCCCATGACCTTATCAGCATGCTTTTGCAGGTAGCCTTCCATGCCGCAACCAAATTCAGGTGTCAGGATCTCCTGTGCGTAATTGGGGGAGACGGCAATGAACTTATCTGAAACAGACAGCCCGAGGGGAAGGGGAGTGAATTTCGCCCAATCGGGCAGATCGGGATCACTGCTTGGCTCAAAACCGAGCGAACTCATCGCTTCCTGGGATCCCCAGCCGTTGAATGGCAAATTGTGAACCGACAAGATGGTCTTCACCCCAGCAAAAAACGGATCGTTGGTATAAATCGTCTTGAGGGCATAGACGGAAAGAGCGGTATGCCAGTCGTTGGCATGCAAGATGTCGATCTTCCAATCCAGGTAGCGGGCTGCTTCCAGCAATGCAAGCGAGAATGTGACGTACTTGAGACCGTCAAGCGTCCAATCCCCATGATAAACAGGTGAATCGTGATTGATAAACTCGTTATCAAGCAGGTAAACAGGCACATCACTGATTTCAGAGACGTAAAGATCCGTAGCGATGGAACGACCATTCGCCTCGAACGAAAAATTCCCGATGAGGCGGTGCGGTGGATCCTTTTTCTTGACCGCTGCATGGAAAGGCATGATGATGCGAATATCCAGAACTCCTGCAGCCAGATCCCGAAGGGCTGGCGGGAGAGCACCCGAAACATCCCCTAATCCGCCGACTTTGGCAAAGGGGGCAACCTCTGCTGAAGCAAATAAGACATTCATCTTGTCCATGGCGTCCTCTAATTCCAGAGGGTATTCTCGACGATCTGCAAGTAGTCCAGCGTATTGATCTGGGTCTGATCCAGCCCAAGGTAAGATACAAGTTCGTGGATCAGCGCCGTCTTCTGGTCTGCATCCTGGCGGCTCCAGGTGCGGCTCTTGATTTCAACAAACTTGCCGATATTGGGTTTTTGAATTGTGTCAAGGTTGATAAAGAATTCGGTGTCTTTGTATTGTATCAAATATCTCAAGCGGTTTTTCTCGATTTCGAGGGTGGAGCAAGGCTTAAAGTATTCGTGATAAAAACGCAGACTGTGGGTGGCTGGGGCAAGGTATCGGCTGCGCGAAAGCATGATCTGGCTGTCATTTAGATCGCGCGGAGAATCCAATTCGCCGATGAGTGTGAGGCGTGAGCGAACACTGGAGATCTTGCCTATTTCATCAAGGAATTCATCCTCGCGGTAGCGCAAACGCCCTTGGGAAGGTCGGTCAAAGCTAAAATACGTGTCATATTCGTGATAGTGGCGTTTTCGCAGGATAACTATGCCAGGTTTGGAAAGGGCTTCCAAAACAGGCGCGATGGAGTCGACCTTCACCTTGGCTTGAACTTCAAAGCTCTCCTCCTCAGCAGCGCCGCCTATGGCAATCAGCTTGGAATAAACCGACTCTTCGCGTCCTTTGAGGAATTCATCAATTCTTGCGGCGATGTTTGCGGCTTCGACAAGCAACTGTTTTTCGTCAACGGTGAGCAACTCCCGGTTCCGCATCAGCCACTTGCCATTCACCATCGTGTCGGTAACATCCGTCGATTTGGCAGCGTAGATGATCTGGGCGTAGATGCCATCAGGATCCCGCAGGAAGCGCGGTTGGTTGTGAACTGGGGAAATGTCGATCAAAATGATGTCAGCCCGTTTTCCGGGTTCAAGGCTGCCAATCATCTCTTCCATGTGTAATGCCCTGGCACCGATGATGGTCGCCATTTCAAGGGTTTGGCGGGCTGGCAGGACGGTCGGGTCTCCAGAAGATGCCTTGGCAATCAGATTGGCAAGCCGAATTTCTTCGAACATATCCAGGTCGTTGTTTGAAGCAGGGCCATCCGTGCCGATGCCAACGTTGCAGCCCAAATGCATCATGCGGGAAACCGGCGCAAAACCGGAAGCAAGCTTCAGGTTTGAGGTGGGGTTATGAGCGATACCCACGCCGGCGTGCTGCAGACTGCGGATTTCGCCCTCATCCAGGTAGACACAATGCGCCGCGATCATCTTGGTTTCGAGCATACCGAACTTGCGGATGTAAGGCACAACCGGCAATCCGTGCTCTTTCCTGAGGTTCTCGACTTCATCCTTGGTTTCGGACACATGGAAGTGGACCCTGACATCATACTTCTTCGCCAATTCCACAACCGAAGTCAGCACATCCGGCGTGCAGGTGTATACGGCGTGGGGTGCTATTGCGGGCAGGATTAAAGGATGACCCTGCCACTTTTTGATCAGGTTTTCGCTGAGGGCAAGGGAGTCTTCATATGACTCAGCGTCTGGCGCTGAGAATTTCATTACGGTCTGACCAACAACCGCACGCAAACCAACCTCAGCGGTTGCTTCGGCGACGTGATCCTCAAAGTAATACATATCGTTGAAAGTTGTTACGCCAGAACGAATGAATTCCGCACAGCCAATTTTTGTGCCGAGGCGGACGAACTCGGGAGAGACAAACTCGCGTTCCACGGGCATCATGTAGCCCATCAGCCAGACATCCAGGCGCAGATCGTCCGAAAGACCGCGCAGCAGAGTCATCGGGATATGGGTGTGGGTGTTGATCAGACCTGGCATCAACACTTTTTTGCCGCAATCGATCACCTCCGCAGCCTGGAATCGTGAAAGAATGTCTGCTTCAGAGCCAACAGCAACGATTTTTTCGCCGTCAATGGCTATCGCGCCCGGGTCAAAAATCTCTTTGTTCTGATTCATGGTCAGAACAATGGCGTTCTTGAGTATGGTCGTCAGACTGTGCATTTTTCTCCTTTATTTTTCAATGAACTTCCAGCGGATCATATCCAAGGCATAGTTGACTGCCCAGGTCACTGCGTCTCCAGAAGGTCCGCCATAAAGCCGGTTAACCTCGGAAACCTGTCCCTCGTGGAGCAAGGCAATCCGAACGTAAGGATCAGAATTTTTCGGGCTCAGGATAACTCCGAGCACCATATCGGCGTTCTTTTGCTCCTGGTACTCATGCAACAATAGGTTCAACGTTTCGCCAGAAAAAACCAGGTCAACATTATCTCCGGTGATCTGACCATCCGGCATGTGTTTCTTCAATTTTCCGAAAATCTCACCACTCGTCCCGCTTTCAATAATTGAGATGCAGGTGTGTGACTGGTTCAACAACTCCGCGACTGCCTGCTCGAGGGTTGTTTCGTTCTCGCCATAAATATAATCTTTCAATTTTTCACGGATTTCACGTAAAACGGGCTGCATCATCGCTTCAGCCTCAGCTGCAGAGGTCGCCTTGGCGGTGACACGAATGTCGGTTTGTCCGGGATGAGCAAGCAAGCCGACAGTCGGATTGCTGAGGGTTTCCATCTCTCCAATGATTTCATCAATGCTTGATTCGCCTTTGGAAATGGTATGGATCACCCAGGGGAGAATGATCTCGTCGCGCAAGTCATAATGCTGCTTGAGGTATTCCACCACAAAATTGTTCATCAGGTATTCCATCTCCCGCGGAACACCTGGGAGGGAAATGAGCGTTTTTACGCCCAGTTCAACATAAAATGCTGGTGCAGTTCCCACAGGATTGGATATGGCTACAGAGTTTGCCGGGATGAATGCCTGGCGTTTGTTGTTCTCTGTGGGCGTTCTGTTGTAATGAGAGAAGCGTTCCAGGATCTGCTGCCATAATTCTTCTTTGTAATCGAGTTTGACGTTGAACACGTTGGCGACTGCTTGGCGGGTTGGATCGTCCACGGTTGGTCCAAGACCGCCTGTTGTGATGACGATATCTGCTCGCATCAGTGCTTCTTGCAGGGTTGCGGTGATGCGATTGAGATTATCGCCAACGGTGGTAAGCCGGTAGAGATCCACGCCAATGTCGCGCAGGGACCGGGCAATAAATTTTGAATTTGTATCCTGGATCTCACCGAGAAGAAGTTCAGTACCAATTGTAACTATTTCACAAACGGTCATTTGAATATCCTATAGATGTAATTGATCAATTTTATCTTAAACCTGAGAGAAAGTCTAAGTTTTTCCATCCACTAGTGTGCATGGATCAGCACATGGTGTACAGCCAAAATTCCGAATAATTATTAAGCAACTTAGAAAGCAGATGAAGCGGTTATACTTTTGGGCATGAGTCCAAAATATAGGAAACAGACTGGAAACTGGGGTGAAACGCTGGTGCTGGAGCATTTGCTAACGCAAGGATATCGCCTGGTGGAGAAGAATTACTACAGCAGGCATGGCGAAGCGGACCTGATCATGCTCGATGAAGGCGGTTTGCTGACTT
>Ga0228536_1001080_pt1 | contig 32180 bp, 28 predicted proteins | sample SJ1Smetagenome_FD_168611 | JGI IMG/M metagenome (GOLD analysis project Ga0228536, IMG submission 168611) | Enriched culture of PCE-dechlorinating microbial communities from Ithaca, New York, USA - SJ1.S | ecosystem: Engineered > Modeled > Simulated communities (microbial... > Unclassified...
TACAATTGTTCTGCATCATTTTGTCCCTCCTTTCGTTTAGGGTCTGTTGTTTGGAGACAATTGATTCTACTGCGAAAGGAGGTTTTTATTAAGGATTAAGTTCAGGTAAATGCATTTTTCGGGTTAATTCTTCCGCAGGAACCCGCAAGGCAGGCGACACCACCGAAAACATCACCGCCGGAGTAATACCTATATGTATTAAGAAAAACATATAAGGAGGAACGAATGACGTTCATGAGACCCGTTGACATACAAAGGAAAATGAAAGTGAGCAGAACACATTTGTACGAGTTGATAAAACAAGGACTGTTTCCCAGGCCGGTCAAACCTTTTAAAAAGATGTCTCTCTGGAATGAGGCTGAAGTTGACAGGATCATGGAAGCCATTTATAAGAGAATGGATAAGAAAAAAATTAAAGAACTCGTAAGCCAGATTGAGCAGTTGAGGTCAAATTGATGTTTTTAATGTATCAAGATAGTCCGCCCATGCCTGCATCATCTTCTTTCTCTCGTCGATGAACTTCGTCCTGTTGTATGCCTCTCCGAGCGCATCGGGAACGGCGTGTGCCAGCTGGTGCTCGATCACCTCGGGAGGGAACTTCAACCGTTCATGAAGGATCGTACGCGCCATAGCCCTGAACCCGTGAGGGGTGATATCTTTCTTCGTGTCGTACCCCATGCGCCGCAGCGCCGCGTGCATCGTCACGTCGGAGATGGGCCTTTGCCTGCTCCGCAGGCTCGGAAAGAGATACTCCGATTTCAGGTATGACGAGAACGACCGCAACTCCTTGAGCAGGGCGATTGCCTGTTTGGAGAGAGGGACCACGTGCTCCCGTTTCATCTTCATCTTCTCGGCGGGGATCTCCCACAGTCTTTCATCAAACTTAAACTCTTCCCATCGGGCGTTGCGGAGTTCTCCCGGCCGGACAAAGGTGAGTGAAAGGAGCTTGAGGGCGCATCTTACGAGCACGTACTCATACCCGTCGATCGCCCTCATGAGGGCGCCTATCTTCGCAGGTTCGAGGATCGTCGCATAGTGCTGGGGCCGAGACGGCGTAAGCATCCCCCGCCCCAGGTCCGATGCGGGGTCCCTCTCTGCAACACCCTTCACGATGCCATACCGGAATATCATGCTCGTTATCTGTTTTACCCTGTGCGCCGTCTCGATCTTGCCGCTTTGCTCTATGCCCTGTAGGAACTTATAGAGCAGAGGCGTCGTGATCCCAGTGACGGGGGTATCCCCGAAGGCGGGGAGGATGTAGTTGTTGATCCTCTGCAAGACCGTTTCCGCATGTCTTTTCACCCACGTTGACTTCCTGTTCTCAAACCACTCCATGGTCAGCTCTCCGTAGGTCATGGCCCCGTCAGTCTTCTGCGCCTTCCTCATCGCCGAGGGGTCGCCGCCCTCCGCAAGGAGGTCTTTCCCCCGATCTCTTCTGTTTCTGGCCTCCTTCAGGCTTACATCGGGATACACGCCAAGGCTGATGGTCTTCTGCTTTCCCTTCAGGAGATAGTTGAACCTCCACCATTTGCCTCCGGAAGGAGTGACAAGAAGATACAGACCGGATGCGTCGTACATCTTGTAGGGTTTTTTCCTGGGACGCGCGTTCCTGATGCGTATGTCCGTAAGCGGCATAAGGCAGCCCCCTTTTCAAACTCTGTGAAACTGTGGTAACTCAGAACAGGTAAGCATGGTTACCCCAAAAAGTTACCACAGAAAATTGATGGCTGTCAATGGTCTTTAATGGACTCATATGAACAGTCAAAATTGATATCTAACTAATTTTAAAGGTATTTTAGTACTTATAAGGAATTATAAAAACATATAAAAAATAGGCAGTGGCGGAGAGAGAGGGATTTGAACCCTCGGTACGCGTTTTAGCACGTACACACGATTTCCAATCGTGCTCCTTCAGCCTCTCGGACATCTCTCCGGCACATCTTTTATACCACACTCCCGGACGGCTGCACAAGGCAATTCCCATTCATTGCAATGCGGCTATTAGCCGCTATATTTTGGTATTCCATTCTGTTACAATAGAGGCTGTAATTATGTATTTCCTTCCTGTCGACAACAATGACCTCCGGCTAAGGGGATGGGGCCGTCCCGACATCGTCCTCGTCACCGGCGATGCCTACGTGGACCACCCCTCCTATGGCGCAGCGGTGATCGGCAGGGTCCTCGAAGCCGCCGGCTTTAAAGCAGGCATCATCGCCCAGCCGGATTGGAGGAAGGCCGACGACTTCAGGAAGCTTGGAAAACCTCGTCTCTTCTTCGGCATCACGGCAGGAAACCTCGATTCGATGGTCGCCAACTACACGTCCGCAAAAAGGCCGCGCAAAAAGGACGGCTTCTCGCCGGGCGGCAAAGCAGGGCTCAGGCCTGACAGGGCAGTCATAGTATACGCGAACCGTGTGCGGGAGGCATATGGCGACGTCCCTATCGTGATCGGCGGGATCGAGGCAAGCCTGCGGAGGTTCGCCCACTACGACTGGTGGGATGACGCGGTGCGGAGGTCTATCCTCGTAGATTCAAGGGCAGATATACTCGTCTACGGGATGGGCGAAAGGCAGATCGTGGAGATCGCACGGAGGATAAAGGACGGAAGGGAACTGTACGGCATCAGGGGAACAACGGTACTGAAGAAGCTTTCAGCTGTCAGCGGTCAGCTATCAGCAGATGCACTGCAAGACACAGAAGGTAGTTCCCGATTATCGATTATCGATGATCGATCATCGATAATCGTTGAGATTCCGCCGTACGAGGAGGTTAAGGAAGACAAGGATAAGTTCAATGAGGCGTTCAGGGGCATATCCTTCAACCAGGACCCTTTCAGCGGCAAAACGATCATCCAAAGACATGGCACGCATTATGTGGTGCAGTTCCCTCCTCCCCTTCCCATGAAGCCGTCGGAGCTGGATCACATCTATAGCCTCCCTTACCAAAAGGCATGCCACCCTTCGTACGATAAAGAGGGCGGCGTTCCCGGCTTTGAAACGGTACGGTTCTCCATCATCTCCCACAGGGGGTGCTGCGGCAACTGCAGCTTCTGCGCACTCTCCATGCACCAGGGGAGGATCGTCCAGTCGCGCAGCAAGAAGTCGATCATCGCGGAGGCAAAGGCCCTCGCCGGCAAAAAAGATTTCCGCGGCACGATAACCGATATCGGCGGGCCTACGGCGAACCTCTACCAGGCGCGCTGCGCACGGTGGGAAGGCAAAGGCGCATGCAGTGAAAGAAGCTGCCTTGTCCCAAAGGTGTGCGGCAACCTGCAGCCCGGATACAAAGAGAGCATCGGCCTCTACAAGGAGATCATGGGGCTGCCCGGGGTCAGGCACGTCTTTATTGAAAGCGGGTTACGGTACGACCTGCTTGCCGAGGGCCGCGCCGCTGAATACCTGCGTCACATCTGCGCGTTCCACATAAGCGGCCAGATGAAGGTGGCCCCCGAGCACTGCGTCGATCACGTTCTGAAGATCATGAACAAGCCGTCCTTCGATACGTATGAACAATTTGTCAGGAGGTTCGGGGATGCGCAAAGAAAGGCCGGGAAAAAGCTTTATCTCGTCAATTACTTTATAAGCGCCCACCCGGGCGCCACGCTGTCGGATGCCCTGGAGCTCTCCCGGTATCTCAAAAGAAGGGGCATCCACCCGGAGCAGGTCCAGGATTTCACCCCCCTGCCCCTTACCCTTTCCGGAACGATCTACTATACGGAAAAAGATCCTTACACGGGCAAGCGCGTATACGTGGCAAAGACATTCCGCGAGCGGAAGATGCACCGCGCCCTCATCCAGTACAACAATCCAAAGAACCGCCATCTCATCAGGGAGGCGCTGAAACTTTTGCAATCAAATAAATCTTATCCTTAAAGCGTCTCTCGCACACTCTCTCCGTTCGTTCGAGATCGCAGAGGACGCAGAGAAAACCTCATGTATCTTGCCATGATTGAGAGAAAGACGCAATCATGGCAAACCTGCATACTCTTGCGGGTAAGATTTGCTCTCGCACCGTCAGGTGCTGAAAGTATCGGCAGAATGATGGTTCCTCTTACTTCTGCCGACAAGTATAATTTGTCTTTCTCTGCGAACTCTGCGTGCTCGAGTCACGCACAAGCGTGACGGGCGTGAGATAAAGATCTTAGCTCCTCGCGATGATTTTATGGGTGTTCGCTATGCGCCCTGCGCTTTGCGCTATGCTGAAGGCTGATAGCTGAAAGCTGACGGCTGATCGCTTACCGCAGCTCTTCCTCTATCCGCTCGATGAGGTCCTTCACGGTAACGGGCTTGGCGATGAAGGGCCGCCCTGATATGTAGCCGCTCTGCTTCGCAACCTCGCCTTTCTTCACAAGCGCCGTGAGAAAGATGATCGGTATTGAGCGTGTCGAAGGATCGTCCAGCAATTCCTCGGCGATCTCGCCGCCGCTCTTCCCCGGCATTTTGATATCGAGGAGAATAAGGTCCGGCTTCTTGCTCCCGGCGATCTCTATGCCGGATCTGCCGTCAGTGGCAAAGAGCACCTCGTATTGCTTTGTCCGTTCGAGGTTAAACTTCACCATCCTGCAAAAATCCCTCTCATCGTCGATAATAAGGATCCTTTTTTTCATCATCCATGCCCCTTGGCAGGGTTATGATAATGCCGCCGGCAGCATAAGCAGCACGCTTGTGCCCTTTCCCGCCCTGCTCTCGATGCTGAGATACCCCTTATGCCTTTCTATGATATCCCGGACAACGGCGAGGCCCAGCCCGATCCTGCCCCGGTCCGTCTTCGTTGTAAAAAAAGGCTCGCAGGCCCGGCTGAGATCTTCCTCCGGGATGCCGCACCCGTTGTCCGTGATCATGACCGCCACGCTTTTCTCTCCCGACTCGTAAAGGACCGGCTTTACCTCTATTGATATGATCCCATCCTCTGAGATCGCATCGGCCGCGTTCATGAGCACGCTCACGAGGGCCTGCTTTATTTCGTTCCTGTTCACCTTGCATCCCGGCAGAGACGGGGGAAAATCTCTTCCTACCTGTATATAGCCGGTATTGAGCTGCGGCCCCAGCAGCGCGATGCTTTCATCGATGAGTGTTCTCATATCGCTTATCTGCGCCTGGCCTCCGGAGGGCCTGGCAAAGCTTAATATGTTCTCCAGTATGCCGTCGATCCTCACCGCCGCGTTCCCGATCATCGTCAGCGTCTTTTTTCGTGAATCATCGAGGGTATGGGACAATCCCAGAAACTCCGAGCCCTGCAATATTATCGCGAGCGGGTTCTTTATATCGTGTGCGATCCCGCGGAAAAGCTGTCCCACGATAGCCATCTTGTGCGATTCGATCATGTTGGCGCCGATGCTGCCCGGAGCTTTTGCAGCATCTTTTTTTTTCGTTTTTCTTACACTCATCTTTCTACCTCTGCGGTCAAAATTCTGATGCGTCCCCTTCTCGTATTATCATAGAAGATATTGCGCAAAATTCAAATAAATAATAAGGATGCCTCCTTCGTTACAGGATCATCTCGATGAGGAACGGGCCCGGTTCTTCGAGCGTCCTGCCGAGCGCGCCGGCGAGCTCTTCGGCGGTTCTCACTGATGCCCCCGGGACGCCGAAGCCGGCTGCGACCTTTACCCAGTCTATCGCCGGGCCGTCAAGCCCAACGAGCGACCTGATATTGGGCCCCGGAGATGTAATGCCGGCTCGTTCGAGCTCCATCTCGAGGATGTGGTAGCTCCTGTTCGAACAGAGAAGGGTCTTCACGTTGAGCCCTTCACGCGCCTCTGTCCAGAGCGATTGAACGGTATAGAGGGCGCTCCCGTCTGCCTGGAAGTTGATGACAGGCCTTTCGGGGCAGGCAAGGGCCGCACCCACGGCGCAGGGCATGCCGTAGCCTATGGAGCCGCCGGTAATGGTCAGCAGCGTATGCGGCGGCGTGCCTGCCGCGATCTGGTAATAGGGAAATCCCGTGGTAAGCCCTTCATCCACAATGATCGCGCCTTCGGGCTGCAGCGCCGCCAGCACGAGGCTGACCTTCTCCCCTGTCAATTCTCCCGCAGGAACGTCAGGGCAATTCAATGGAGCGAAGATATGGTCATCCATGGCCGTCCCTTTTGGCGCGCGGAGAGAGCCGGCGAGGTTCTCAAGCACGGCGACCATGTCCTGGCCGCCCGTGCCGATCTGGATCTTTTCCTGGTTTCGCGAGATGATAAAGCTGTCGATGCCTTCGTAGCCGAAAAAGGTTACCGGGTCGTGCGCGCCTGCTATCACCACCGTTTCATATCCGGAAAGCATGGCGATCGCGTCTTCCGGAAAATAGGGAAGACGGCTCACGCGGGGCAGCCCTGCCCCGCGCTCCATATATCCCGGGAAGGTCTCCGTGACAATGTTGCAGCCCGTTGCGGCCTTGATCCTTGCCGCCGCCTCAAGGCCTCTTTTCCGCAGGGCCCTCCTGCCGAGCATGAGGGCGGCCTTTTTGCCGGAACTCAATGCCTGCGCCGCCCTTTCCATCTCGCGGCCATCTATCGGGGCAAAGGAGAATCGGGTCCCGATGATCTCCGCCCCGGGACATTCCCGCAGCTGATGGTCATGGGGAACGATCAGGCTCGCTACCTGCCCCGCGAGAGCGCCCGCTATGGCATCTGCCACGTCGCCTGAAATATGCCCGGCAGACGCATTTGTCCGCTGCCATCCTGAAACGGCGCCGGTGAGCGCCTCGATATTCATTGTCAGCGGCGCGTCCGCCGCGCGGTGCCATGTCGCGTGCTCACCGATGACGTTCAGCAAAGGCGTGCCTGCCCGCCTGGCGTTGTGAAGATTGGCAATGCCGTTCGCAAAGCCGGGGCCCAGGTGAAGAAGGGCCATGGCAGGCTTCCCGGCCATCCTGCCGTAACCGTCAGCAGCGCCGGTGCATACGCCTTCAAAGACGCCAAGGACCGCCTTGATTCCCTGTACTGAATCAAGGGCAATAACGATGGGCAGCTCGGTAGTCCCTGCATTGGCAAAACAGACCTCTACGCCGGCCTCTGCGGCCGTTCTCAAAAGTATCTCCGCGCCGTTCATGCTCTCCTCTCCTTTCGGTGCAATGCTCTTGCTGCTCCGCGATCGAGATATTTTACAATTATAACGTTCCAAAATACTAAAAATATTTTATAATAATTTTTTAGGGGATATTCCATGGGAAAAGCCGGCAAAAAAGAAGATGAGCTGCTTAAGGAGATATCCGATCTTCGCGAGTGCGTCGTGCGGTTCGAAAAGGTAGACGCAGAGCGGAAGAACGTCGAAACAGCGCTTCGGCAAACAGAAGAAAAATACCGCAACATGTTCGAGAATGCGACAGAGGGGATATTCCAGACAAGCATCGACGGGAGGTTCCTCAGCGCCAACCCGTCGCTTGCCCGCATCCACGGGTACGACTCCCCTGAGGATCTCATCAGGTCTATAACGAACATCAACCGGCAGCTTTATGTAAACCCTGCGAACCGCGTTGAGCTTGTCAACCTGCTTAAGAAATATGGAGTGGTACAGAACTTTGAGGTGCAGATGCACCGCAAGGACAGGAGCCTCCAATGGATACTGATCAACATCCGGGAGGTCCGGGACGACAGGGGCAACGCCCTGTACTACGAAGGGACGATGCAGGACATCACGCGGCGGAAAAAGGCAGAAGCGGCCCTCATGGAGAGCGAGGAGCGTTACAGGACCGCAATCGAGCACTCCAACGACGGCGTGGCCATCATCCACGAGCACAAGCATCAGTATGTGAACAGGCGCTTTGTCGAAATGTTCGAATACGACACTCCTGACGAGATCATTGGAAAACCGGTTACCATCGTCGCCCATCCCGATGACGTGGAAAAGCTTATCAGCATAAACAACAGGCGCCAGAGGAACGAACCGGTGCCGTCGCGATACGAGTTCAAGGGCATCACAAAAAAAGGGAAGACGATCTTTATTGAAGTGTCCGCAGCCGTTATCCCTTCCCGCGGCATATTCGTTTATCTTGTGTATCTCAGGGACATCACCGAGCGCAAGCAGGCCGAAGAAACGTTGCGGAACGAACGCAACAGGTTCCGGATCCTTTCTGACAATGCCCCGTTCGGGATCACAATGATCGACCCTCAGGGGGCATTTACCTATATTAATCCGAAATTCAAAGAGCTTTTCGGATATGACCTGAATGATGTGCCCAACGGGAGGGAGTGGATCAAAAAGGCATTCCCCGATCCCGTCTACAGAAAAACTGTCGTCACAGCCTGGACGAACGATATCAAATATTCGAAGCCCGGACATAAGCTTTTCTCGAGGACCTTCGATGTGACCTGCAAGGATCAGACGTCCAAAACCATCAATTTCATCCCCGTACAGCTTGCCACCGGCGAGCATATCCTTACCTGCGAGGATATCACAGAGCGGATCCAGGCCCATGAGGCCCTTATCCAGTCGCGCAACGAACTGGAAAAGCTGAACAGGGCAAAGACTAAGGCGGTGAACCATATCTCCCACGAATTAAAGACCCCCCTGTCGGTCATACAGGGCAACATAAGGATCCTGAAGCGCAAACTTGAGCATATGGAGCAGCCGTTCCAGACCATGACGGGGCTTCTGGAATCTCTTGAGAGGAACCTGGAGAGGCTTCTCAATATCTCAAAAGAGACGGACAGGATCTTCAGCGTCTCCCATGAGCTCGAGGCAGGGGCAACCCTCGATGAGCTGGAGCGTATCTGGCAAAGGATAGAAGGGCTGTCCGACATCCCCCGGGATATACGCACCCACTGGAACATCGTGAAGGAGTGGATGAGCCAGTACATGGCTGGAAGCACCCTCTCCTTCCAATTGATCGACCTCTATGCGTTCATCCTCCCCATCATTGACAAGGCGAAGCATGCGGCAGCGCACAGGGACATAAGCTTCGAGGTTGAAGGACAAAACGACCTCTTTATCTATATGGACCCTGTCATCCTGAGAGATATCGGGGACGGCCTTATCAAAAATTCTGTGGAGAACACCCCTGACGGAGGAAAGATAAGGATCATCGTAGAGCAACAAGGCGACATGATACTTTTGAGCGTCACCGATACCGGCGTGGGGATAACCGCTGACGATCAGCGGTACCTCTTCGACGGGCTTTTTCACACAAAGGACACGGAGATGTACTCATCGAAAAGACCTTATGATTTTGGCGCCGGCGGAAAGGGGCTCGAACTTCTCCGTATGAAGTTCTACGGAAAGCGATTCGGCTTCGACATCTCGCTCGCGAGCACGCGGTGCAGGTTCATCCCCACCGACCACGACCTTTGCCCCGGCAACATCTCGCAGTGTCCTTACTGCAAGACGGAAGATGACTGCTTCAACTCAGGAGGAACCACCTTCACGATATCCTTCCCTGTAGGCAGAAAGGCACGTGAGGGGTGAAAGCAAGATCCGCAAGGCGAGAAAAACAAAACCCGATACTCGATGCTGGATACTCGATGCTGGATGCTTGACAGATGCAATTTGAGGAGCGGGGGGAGAGGAGCAAGGTACGAGGATTGAGGATCGAGGTGCGGGGGAATCATCCGGATTGTGAACAGGCGTTGTTGTCTCTCCTTACGCCTTACGCCTCAAGCCTTACGGGCTTATTGCTGAACGCTGGAAGCTGTTTATGACTCACGTATCGGTTGAGATAACGGATGTTGCCTTCCCCAACAATTACGGCGTGGCCAAAAAGGATGGCAGGGTGATCTTCGTGCCCGGCGGTGTCCCGGGTGATATCGTCCGAATATCGATAGCAAGGGAGGCGAAGGGCTATGCCTATGGCGCGATAGATTCCATAGAAAAGCCTTCACCATTCAGGACAGATCCGGCATGCCCGCACTTTGGCATCTGCGGCGGGTGCACATTGCAGGATCTCGCTTATGGAAAACAGCTTGAGCTTAAAGAGAACTACCTCCGGCAGACGCTGAAGAGGATAGGCGGCATCGACGTTGACCGCATCGAGGTGCTGCCGATCATGCCTTCGCCGGATCAGTATTTCTACAGGAGCAAGGTCGAGCTTGCCTTCGGAGAAAAGGACGGCGGGATCGTCCTCGGAATGCGGGAACGGGTTTCGCCTTTCCGGCAATATGGCGCTGTTACAGTCCCCGTCGCAGCATGTCCCGTCTTCAGTTCCGTGGTTGAGGCCATCATACCTGTTGTCATGGGATTCACGGGCAGAGAGAGGCTTACGCCATACAACGCGGTTACAGGCAAAGGAGTTTTGCGGCACCTCATCGTGAGGGAATCAAAGACTGCCGGTGAGATTATGGTCACGCTGGAAACAGCGCAGAGAGCGGTCAGGAACCTCGGCGAACTTTTCGAGATATTCAAGAAAGACATTCCTCAGGTAAAGAGCATGTACGCCGCGGTCAATAACAAGCGCGGTGACACGATACGTTATAACCAGCTGCAGCGCGCTGCCGGACAATCATATATTACTGAAGACATTGCCGGGATGACATGCAGGGTCTATCCTCAATCCTTCTTCCAGCCCAATACAAAGGCGGCAGGGCTTCTGTATGAAAAGATATCCGATATCGCACATCTGTCAGGCAATGATCGTGTCCTGGGGCTTTACTGCGGCATGGGCCCCATAGAGATTTACCTTTCCCGCCGCGTCAAAACAGTTACCGGCGTTGATTCGTCATCAGAAAATATCATTAACGCGCAGGAGAACTGTCAGATAAACGGGGTTGGAAATTGTGTTTTCTACGCAGGAACGGTCGAAAAGGTTCTCAGGGAGATCTCTTTGTCAACAGCAGACCTGCTCGTCATCGACCCGCCCCGGAGCGGCATCAGCAAGGACGGCATGGGGCTCATCACCAGGCTTATGCCTCCGCGGATAGCCTATGTCTCCTGCAATCCCGCAACCCTGGCGCGCGACCTCAAGGTCTTTCTCAGCCACGGCTTACGCGTCGCGACCATAGCGCCCTTCGACTTCTTTCCGCACACCTCTCACCTGGAAACACTCGTGCTGCTGAAGTTAGAAAAATAAATGTTTAAATCTTTTTGGGTCGCTCAAGCAAGCCGTTACACAGACCGGTTAATCCCCGCGTGTGCGGGGAACATGACGTTTGGAATGGCTTAAAGAAATGATAGGGGAAAAGAAAGAGTAATACATGAAAGACGGACGCATAATGCATGGCATAGGACAAAAACAGGTGGACTGCAACTCATGATAAAAAGTGGGTCAGTCTTGGTAATAATTGACAACTGTGTGAACAAGTAGGTATGTACAGGCTGTACACATATGTCCTGAATGGTTTCAATCCTTGTTTTATTGGAATTGCCGCGTGAACGCTGCCTTCGATTCCTCGATCTGCCGGGCGATCTCGAGTTTCAATCCTTGTTTTATTGGAATTGCCGCGTGAACAAGCTCATTCAGATACCGATGAAGGGGGTAAAGGTGGTTTCAATCCTTGTTTTATTGGAATTGCCGCGTGAACTACCTTTGCCGCCGATGTACCGAATGTAGCAGTGCCGTTTCAATCCTTGTTTTATTGGAATTGCCGCGTGAACACAGTGCTGTTGCCCCATCAGCCGCGAAACTAACATTTGTTTCAATCCTTGTTTTATTGGAATTGCCGCGTGAACGGTAATGCCCCTTTCCAACGCATAGTAAAATTTGAGGTGTTTCAATCCTTGTTTTATTGGAATTGCCGCGTGAACAAGTGCCTTCAATTACAACCCTATACCTCTTTCCGGGGTTTCAATCCTTGTTTTATTGGAATTGCCGCGTGAACGCGCCCCAACCACGGCCCAAACAGACCTCCGATGATGTTTCAATCCTTGTTTTATTGGAATTGCCGCGTGAACCATTGTAGATTTCATGGAAGTTTATGATGAGTTTTAGTTTCAATCCTTGTTTTATTGGAATTGCCGCGTGAACAACAGCCAACGAAAACGAACAGGATTTGGAAAAGTTGTTTCAATCCTTGTTTTATTGGAATTGCCGCGTGAACCGGGGAGATTGAGACTGTGGCATTTTGTGAGATAGAGTTTCAATCCTTGTTTTATTGGAATTGCCGCGTGAACGGGAACAAGCTGGAATAACAAACGCTTGGACTTCGGTTTCAATCCTTGTTTTATTGGAATTGCCGCGTGAACTCCTCAGTCCTTGCCAAAGAAGGTGATCTACCATCTGTTTCAATCCTTGTTTTATTGGAATTGCCGCGTGAACAATTGTGGAGATTGAGAAGGAGACGGGGGACCATGGGTTTCAATCCTTGTTTTATTGGAATTGCCGCGTGAACGCCGGACATCCCAAGGGTAGCAACGGGGATACCTGAGTTTCAATCCTTGTTTTATTGGAATTGCCGCGTGAACAGGGAACAAGCTGGAATAACAAACGCTTGGACTTCGGTTTCAATCCTTGTTTTATTGGAATTGCCGCGTGAACGTTCTCATTGTAGAGATCACTGAAAATCTGAAAAAACGTTTCAATCCTTGTTTTATTGGAATTGCCGCGTGAACGCGGGCGCATCCACACCAAGCTCAGTATGATAAGGAGTTTCAATCCTTGTTTTATTGGAATTGCCGCGTGAACTGGACAGGAAGGGGTGTAACAACTCCAACTATGGGTTTCAATCCTTGTTTTATTGGAATTGCCGCGTGAACTCCAATCCTATGATTACAAACTACAATTTTTGTAGGGTTTCAATCCTTGTTTTATTGGAATTGCCGCGTGAACACGTATGCAGCCAGCGGAAATATGCGATACCTCTTGTTTCAATCCTTGTTTTATTGGAATTGCCGCGTGAACCAACAATATCGTTTCTACCCCAAATGGCTCGATTTGTTTCAATCCTTGTTTTATTGGAATTGCCGCGTGAACGTTACTTCCCCCGCTCGCACAATCGCTGTCTCTGGGTTTCAATCCTTGTTTTATTGGAATTGCCGCGTGAACACAAAATATCATTATTGAACTATTGTAGTTCATAAAGTTTCAATCCTTGTTTTATTGGAATTGCCGCGTGAACCATACGAGAAGCTCTGGGGCGATCTTGATCATGAGTGTTTCAATCCTTGTTTTATTGGAATTGCCGCGTGAACAGGGATATTCATAATAAGCTCACAACTGGGATCTGCTGTTTCAATCCTTGTTTTATTGGAATTGCCGCGTGAACCCGTGGCCCGGAGCTCCTAGGGGTCCAGGTAGGCATGTTTCAATCCTTGTTTTATTGGAATTGCCGCGTGAACGCCATGGACCGTGGCGTTGTTAAGGTAGTGAAAGGGTTTCAATCCTTGTTTTATTGGAATTGCCGCGTGAACTTCAACCCGTACCGACTCTACTCGTGGAACATTTTGGTTTCAATCCTTGTTTTATTGGAATTGCCGCGTGAACGCCGCTCTACAGGGCCTGCCCCAGGCCCCGAATCGGTTGTTTCAATCCTTGTTTTATTGGAATTGCCGCGTGAACCAGTTGATATTTCCTTTTTCTGCAAGATGGTCGAGGATGTTTCAATCCTTGTTTTATTGGAATTGCCGCGTGAACACAAAAAATGGGAACCGGGCGCCCTTCCCTTACTCGGTTTCAATCCTTGTTTTATTGGAATTGCCGCGTGAACTCCGGGCCCGTATAGATACCAGATACCTTTATTGGAGGTTTCAATCCTTGTTTTATTGGAATTGCCGCGTGAACGATTTTAACAGTGCGGTCTGAATATCCATCTTTCGGATGTTTCAATCCTTGTTTTATTGGAATTGCCGCGTGAACTTTTCACTTCCTTTCATAATTAGTTTCAAAGTGGGTTTCAATCCTTGTTTTATTGGAATTGCCGCGTGAACTGTTCTCCGGCAAATTTGTATTCTTCACTTTTAGTGTTTCAATCCTTGTTTTATTGGAATTGCCGCGTGAACTATCCTCCTGTTTTCATACCCATCTTAAGTCAATAGGGTTTCAATCCTTGTTTTATTGGAATTGCCGCGTGAACCATAGTCTGCGTTTAAGTTTGCAGTCTGTTGTTTCATGTTTCAATCCTTGTTTTATTGGAATTGCCGCGTGAACATGCCTGACGGCATCGAAGGATGGCACTTTTATTGAGTTTCAATCCTTGTTTTATTGGAATTGCCGCGTGAACGGAGAAGAAGCTCGCTGCCCTCGAGGCGGAATCGGGTTTCAATCCTTGTTTTATTGGAATTGCCGCGTGAACAGAACCTGAATTCGCTTTAATGAGCAGAGGAGGTACGTTTCAATCCTTGTTTTATTGGAATTGCCGCGTGAACACGACGTCAATGCTCGGCATCATGTCAATGCTCTAGTTTCAATCCTTGTTTTATTGGAATTGCCGCGTGAACCACGAAACATTAACGTTAACAGCTGGTACTCCTTAGTTTCAATCCTTGTTTTATTGGAATTGCCGCGTGAACCATTACCGTAGCCAGTGCCGCACCTTCCTTGTTGAGTTTCAATCCTTGTTTTATTGGAATTGCCGCGTGAACCCCGAAGATGCCCTACGATATAATCAGGGCAAACTCTGTTTCAATCCTTGTTTTATTGGAATTGCCGCGTGAACCATCTATGATTGCGCTGAACAAAACGCTGTAACAATGTTTCAATCCTTGTTTTATTGGAATTGCCGCGTGAACCTCTGCCTTCAGTGCGGCGGCGCGTTCCCTGGACCTGTTTCAATCCTTGTTTTATTGGAATTGCCGCGTGAACAATACTTTCACAAAGTATCTTGTGAAGTCTGTTATGTGTTTCAATCCTTGTTTTATTGGAATTGCCGCGTGAACCCGACATCAACAACCTTGTCCGGAAGCTTACAACTGGTTTCAATCCTTGTTTTATTGGAATTGCCGCGTGAACCCTCAATAACCACCTGTTTACGCAGGCGGTTGTCCTGTTTCAATCCTTGTTTTATTGGAATTGCCGCGTGAACCTTGTACGGCATATTTGACGTATTCCCTTATGGCGATAGTTTCAATCCTTGTTTTATTGGAATTGCCGCGTGAACTCTCAATTTTACCTAATGCTGATTGTTGTGCTACCATTGTTTCAATCCTTGTTTTATTGGAATTGCCGCGTGAACTTCCTGCTCTTTGTTCGTCATTGCTATATCCTCCTGTTTCAATCCTTGTTTTATTGGAATTGCCGCGTGAACGGCTTTTGCGCTGTTGTCGTTTGCGTGTCCTGCAAGGTTTCAATCCTTGTTTTATTGGAATTGCCGCGTGAACGGCACAAGAAGTGCGCTTATTGCGATCAGAATTATGTTTCAATCCTTGTTTTATTGGAATTGCCGCGTGAACACTGAACGATACGCTTTCAGTGGTAGAAGTTATTGTGTTTCAATCCTTGTTTTATTGGAATTGCCGCGTGAACATGATCGTACTGCTGGATACACCGCACGATATGTGTGTTTCAATCCTTGTTTTATTGGAATTGCCGCGTGAACAAGGCTATACACTCAGAGGACTGGATCCAAGCTGGATGTTTCAATCCTTGTTTTATTGGAATTGCCGCGTGAACCAAGAGCAGAATTGCGGTATAGGGACCCATTTGTGGGTTTCAATCCTTGTTTTATTGGAATTGCCGCGTGAACAATGTCAATGTTTTCGACAGCACGTTACGGCCGAGGAGTTTCAATCCTTGTTTTATTGGAATTGCCGCGTGAACGCTGTATAGGTCGCCTGTTTATTCTGGTCATCGATGGTTTCAATCCTTGTTTTATTGGAATTGCCGCGTGAACAATATTGTTGCCTGATGTCTGATCAAGCGCCGGGAGTTGTTTCAATCCTTGTTTTATTGGAATTGCCGCGTGAACTCGTTGTCGTGTCTCCACGAAGCAGCGCGTCAAACTGTTTCAATCCTTGTTTTATTGGAATTGCCGCGTGAACACCCTTCGCGGAAAAGACCGATAGGGGATAGCCCGAGTTTCAATCCTTGTTTTATTGGAATTGCCGCGTGAACCCTCCGGCCGCCGCCCGTACCCCATGCTGATTTTACAGTTTCAATCCTTGTTTTATTGGAATTGCCGCGTGAACCGTTTTCTCCTGGAGAATCCTTTAAAAACATCATTCTTTCCCCGATATTGAGCATCTTACTTTTCGAAAAAATCTCTGCTGCGCCACCCAAAAAGTACTCATTTCGCATACTCTTTACATAAAATCGTACACAAAACTCATTTGATATTAAATGCCTTTCTTGTTTTAAAGCTGTTTTTATCTATAAATTCACGTCATGCAAGGTCTGGGGGATAGAACGCGTCAGCATACCACTTCTATCCCCTCAATATCCTGTCCTTCTTTATTCAATTGTCAAAGAACACCCCAACTAAACGCAAATATTCCTGTAACAACAATCTATACATGCAGCCTGGAACTTCGTTCCCCTAGGATAACAACCCCTCTGTGTTATATCGATGATCTCAGAAACCATACGCAGCATCTCGTCAAACTCCCTTTCACCTATTGATATCTCTTTAAGCAAATTTTTGCTTCTCACATAACAGACATATCCCCTGCACACGTCCCGGTTATAATTTTCCTTTATCAGCATACCATAAAATATTGACTGGTATTTCTGCGTCCTGAAGACTGTTTCACGATACTCGGCATACTTGTAATCAAGCGGTGCCATTGTGCCGTCCGAGAGCGTCAGCACTTCATCGACGATACCATGTATATGATGCTTCGCTGAGGCCATGTATACACCAACCTCCTTGTTCACACACCCTATCCTCGTTCTCAGATAGTCTATATTCGTCCTTTCTCTGCCTTCGTGCACTTCTCGCCCCTTTACAACTTTATATCTCTTATCTTCATTCTGATCGATGCAGAGACAATTCATGAAATAGATAAAACGCGGGCAGAAAAGATATTCAAGCAGCACCGATGCGGTAACATAGATAGTGTCGGTGTCAGTTGTCTGTGTCTGTAGACCACCGGCACCATTCGCTGTCATTGTAAATTGATTTTCATTCATACAAACAGCGCCTTCACGTCATCTGCAATCAAATCTTTATCAAATGCCTTGCCGATCATTTTTACCTTTTTGAAATCGTCATCGCACATGGGAAAGACGTATACCGAATCGGTTTCCTCATCAGTGATCTCTTTGCATTTCAGCACAAGCTCATCCTTTGTGTTCTTGTTCAGATCGCCGAGAAAGGCGCTCTTCTGGACACGGTATAAACCGTATTCCTTGCAGAATTTAGCTATTTTATTCCGAACTTTATCATCCGACACATCATATATGACCCAAGTAATCACGCTAATCCCCCTTAATGAGCCCATTCGCAATGGTGTGGCATTCGAATTGAATGACATTTCTCTTCTGTATATTCCTTCCCCTGTATCGTATCGTCTCGTCGAATGTCTTGTTGAGAGCCTCGATCAATATGGCCTTCCCATCTTTATTGAGCGTGAAACCGCCTTTTACCTCGTCAAAATATTCGACCTTTACCTTTCTTCCGCTGAAAAGATAGGTAACGGTCTCCTCCGCATAGATCCTGAACATCTCGATGAGGTCAAAGACAAGCGATTTCTTGTTATAATTATCCGTGTGGAGGAACCCGATATACGGGTCAAGCCCTGCAATAATGCATGCCTTTTCGACCATCGAATATAAAACGCCATACCCGTAATTCAACATTGCATTGAACTCGTCCTTCGCCGGGCTCCTGCTTCTCCCCTCAAATTGAAATCTCTCCGGCATGCAATAGTTCAACGCATCGAAATAAATCTTTCCGGCTGCGCCTTCCAGGGCCATTACGGTCCCCCGTCTTTCATCTACCGTTCCGCTAAGGTTTGCAATCCTCTCTTTTGCATCTTTCAGCCCTGTGACCAATTCCTTCAGTCTCTCCGCCTTCTCTTCCCGTGGACGTGCAAGCCTTTCGACAAAATCTGCCTGGTTCTCAACCTTCTTCAGTATCCAGCTCCTTACAAGCTCGAAGCCTTCTTTCGTTGAACTGATCTCAAGCTGCTTCCGCCTGATAAGCACTGTGCTGCCGAGTTTCGAATGCCACACCCTGCCATAGGGATCGCCGAACTCATCCAGAAAGATTACGTCGATATTATTTTCAATCGCCATCTTCAGGGCATCGGTAGAGAGATAGGCGCTCGTTGTAATCATAATGCTGTCAACCTTCCTGACGGATACTTCAAACACCTTGTCCTCGTTTTTTACAAGAAAACACTCTCCGCTTTTTCTAAGGTAGGAACCGAAGGTATTGATTACGAGCTGCATAGCTATGGTATGTTATGATATATCTTTCTACTAAATTCTTGAACAAATCCTGTGTGTTCTGTATTCTCTCGATAAGAGGTTTTAATTCATTCCAGCGCAAATTAAAGCTGTATGAATGAACAAAAAAATGTCTGAATGAAAGATAGCCGGACAACGAGTTGTATAAATCAATAGATACGATGCCTCTATCAAGAGAGGCTTTCAGCAAATCCTTATGCCACGTGGAAGAATCTTTTATTTTAACGTTTTCATAAATCATGATTCTTTTTAGTATATTCTCAATGCCGTTATAAAAGTTGTGGATGAAGGTCGCGGAAGCCGCAAGCTCTACGTTTGAATATATCTTTTTATCAGACGCGGCTATCCGGAAAAGCTCCGAGAGAACAGCTTGCGTATTTTCAAACTCGGCCTCACAATATTCTTTAAGCTGCTGTTTTTTCATAGATGAGTTTCCCATCTTTTAAGATAATGCTCTTGAATTTAGTCATCTCGCCGGAAAGGTCTATCAAATCGACATTCTTTGACATAGTCCTGAACAACTCGCCGTAAAATTCAAAAAAGGATCCTTCCGGAATATCACTGACTGCAAAGTCATAATCCTTTGCCTTTGCAGCCTTGCCGGTCAGAGTAGATCCTATTAAATACAGCTTTCCCACTCCGTATTTTTTTGCAATCTCAACAGCCTTATTAAGCTCATGTTTTGGTATCATTTTGCCTCCGTACTTTATTATATCATAAATCCCATCGTGTCCGTTAACCGTTGTCCGTGTCGGTTGTCCGTGTCAATACCGTCACCGGTCACCGTCACCGGCACTGTCTCACCGTCCCGAATCCTCTCGACACGGATTTCCCGATTCCCCAGTGGTCAGGAATCTAAATGATCATACTTGACAATTCTTCATCCTTCCTGAATGTTGCACCAATATTAGAATCATATCCAACATTACAGAAGGTAATACCGTTAATTTCTTCTTTGTTCTTATGCACGTACCAGAAAGGAAGTTTTACCTCATACCACTGCCTTTCGGATGGCCTCAAACATAAGACCGAGTCTTTAAAACATTTTGGTATCACAGGAACTGTTTCATATTTTGCCTGGCGAGTAATTTCCTGTTTGTCTTCCTTGATTCTATTATCAAAAATCATGTTTCTGTTAACCTGAGATAATCTATATTGCTGAACTGCAGCTTTAAATGTTTCAAAGTGTTCTATCTGGTATTCTTTATAAACTTTTTCTACTACTTCATTAAGATCATTTTCACTCATCTCATTTGGGGCATTTTTGAACTCTTCGAATGACTGCTCAAGAAAATTGGGAAGGTTTATTTGATTATAAATCTTTTCAGCTTTCTTTGATGCTTTGAAAATGTATACTCTGCTATCTTTTTGTTGGTCTCTGTATCTATTAACTCTTCCTGCTCTCTGGGCAATAGCATCTGGAGGCGCACACTCTGTAAAAAGCCAGTCATAATCGATATCCAAGGATACTTCTACAACTTGTGTGGCAATAACTAGTTTTGCATTGTCAAGCCTTTCTTCAATTGCCTTTCTGTCTTTTAATATAAACTGTGAATGATAGCATACAGGGTTAAGATGAAATAAGTTCTGGGTTAAATCCTGACAGAGCTTAACAGTATTCACTACCACTAATACCTTTATGCCACCTAGCACAGCTTTTTCTACATCATCAACTGCATTATCTATCAAATCATCCACAACGAAATATTTGCTTCTCTTTGCATTTAAAAGACTATCCTCTTTGATAAGTACCGCATCTTTAAGTTCTCTTAAAAATAGTTGTTGCAATGACTGTGGCATGGTGGCACTCATTAGCATGAATTGTGCACCAAGTGACGAAAAATGCCTGATTGCAGAAATGATGAGCCCCATTGTCCAGCCATCATAAGCATGAATTTCATCAATGATGATAACAGCATTAGAAGTATTTACTTCTTTTAAAGTCCATCTTCCTGCATTAAATCCGGCTGTGAGCAACTGGTCTATAGTGCCAACTGTTACGGGTTTCATGAAGGATTGGTTGAAAAGGACATCGCGCCTGTTTTCCCATCTATCTTCTTCTGCTTCTGAGGAAGAATCATTTTGCAAAAACAAATTTGCCGTTGAATGGGTTAAGCCAACATTTTCTTTACCAAAAAAATTAGATAACCTCTCATAGATATTATTCGCTGTTACCATAGTAGGCAGAAGATAGATAACCTTTGCACCTTTCATTTCTTTGGCATTTTTTAACGCCCAAAAGATCGAGGCTTCTGTCTTGCCACTACCTGTCGGGGCCACTGCAATCAAATGCCCTGAATGTTTGCTACAGGCTTCCTGAAATATTCTCAATCTTTCAAATGTTATGCCTTTCTTACTACATCGTTCCTTAAGATCATCAATAATAGAGGTGATATCTTTGACAACACTGTATGTAACACTTTTTTTACCCGAACCATGCCAGTCTGCATAATGGAGGATTCCTTTCAGAAGAAAATAGATATCCCTGCATTTTTCGGCCCCATCCCTTTCCAGTCCTTTGCTTATGAAACCGCTTGCAATCAAGTTTGCCAATGACTTAAAAGGATCTTCGTAATTATTAGTCTGTTTTATAAACGGTAAAATATATCCTTCTTGGCTGAATAATTCTTCAGAGATTTTTATTGCCTCGTTGATTCCATCAGGGATGATCGACGGCGGACTCATCACACTTTCTCTGGTGAATGATGTTAAATCCGAATCAAGGCTTTTGTGATGACTGATAACGGCAAGGGCCTCTAAGGGAATTGCGGATAGATAATCCTTTTTGTTTATATTTGCCCAATATTTTGTTACGTATATGAACGAGACCAGTTCATGACGATAGTTTTTACTTTTATCAAAGGACTTACTTAAAATTATAGCGTTCATCATGCTTTGAAAAGGTTCGATCATTTTTCCTATATCGTGGAATGTAATTGTGAGAAGAGAGCCTTTATGAAATCGCTCAACGGAGAAATTATACTTCTTTGCGACCCGTTCAATCAGAGGTCTTTTAGCTCTGATAGTCTCCTTCCATGCAGCGTAAACTGCCTCTAGATGCTCTTCATAAGTTTGATCCGGTTTTGCATAAAACTTCATAATAGTGAGAAAATGAGATCTTCAATTTTGTAAGCAGACAAAGGTCGCTTAAGCTTTATAGGTGAACCTATAAATGTAAACTGCTGCCTTTTGCTTACTCTCCGCTCCTTTCCATTAAATTTGAAAGAGATTGGCAGTAGAAAAACCTGTGGCGCTTTTACTCTGTAAGTAATAGGAGTATTCTTTAGGTCTATGGCCGACTCATAATCTATTGTTTGGTCTCCTACAAGTACTGTATTTTCAAAGGTTGTACATTGCTCCTCTTCTGCATTAACAATAAAGCCTATTTGTTTGATTTTGAATAGGTCGTCGCTGTTGCCAAGAGTTAAAGCATATTTTGGGTAGCAGAAGCCTTCTCTTATCATTGATAAAACTGTCTTCTCTCTTGAAGCGATAGCTATGGTTATCGATAAATCAACTAAAAACTCTCGAATTAAAACGTCTTTTAGAGATTCATTAGATTTTATCTTGTTGTATTTCCAAAGGTCTCTCACCTCCCCTTTATTTGAACCAACTACTCCAAAGAGGATACTTTTTTGCTCCCTGAAAGACATAGCTTCTTCAAAACTTAATCCGATCGCCGCTCCCATTAAACCAGTTAGCGTAGTGACAGGAGGTAGCGGTAGAGTTTGTTGAAATGTATGGCTTTCAGGGATTCTAAAAGATGCAGTGGATGCAAACCCTCTAACTATAAAACCAAACACAATGGGCTCCTTTCATTTATAGTATTGGTCAATCCAATTCGACATTGTATTAAAGGCTTCACCAACGGAGACTGTTTCGGCAGGCAGGTTTGAAAATAGACCTTTCCTTGCACCAATAACTATTGCCTTTATCTCATTTTTATAATCCTGAATAGTTTCACTAAGCAATTCGTCATTAATACTTCCATTAAAGGCAATAACAGACTCAAGGAATATTGGATTCTTTGTGGTAAGCATTGCAGCAGCAACAAATTTCGGTGAAATATCAGCAAGAAATCTTGTCTGCCTGCCCGACGTCCACAAGTTTTTAAAGGCTATTAAGAAGTCTTTTACCCTTGATAACTTTTCAGTATTTGGTGATTCTTTTTCAAATCCTTCGCCACATCCTATTCTGTCTAACTCAATAAGTATTGTTCCTCTGTATAGTCCTGCGTGTATCTCTGTTTCAAATATATTTGGGTCTCCACCCGCTTCTACTCCCATAAAATTTGTAGCAAAATCTAAATCACCCTCATATTTATGCAAAGATACAAGCGGAGAAACTCTAACAGGCGATGTGCGTTTTATAGATTTGCCTTTTTTGCCTTCTCTTGCTTCTTCTGTACCCATATAGCCAAACAGGTCATCATCTATATATTTCTCTGGGTTTTGCTGGGTTGTAGCTGCTCCTTTTTTAATTGTTGCTGCCACCCCTTCAGAAAGAGTTTTTCCCATTACTGCAAGCTGGTCTCTCAATGCACGCCTTACTGCCTGTGCAGAAACATAAGGGAACTGTTCTGTCTCCCGTGTAATCTTTTTTATATTTGAGATATTATCCGCCTCTTTATCCGAACCGTTAAGGCTTGCAAACGATACAGGTGTTAAATAAGTTATTGTTAATGCCTTTGCGTCTTTCATGCTAATTTCCCTCCTTATTTTGATTGTGTTGCTGCATAAAAGCTGTTTAATGCAGCTATCATGCAAAATTGTTTAAACTCCATAAAATTCAAATCAGTAAGCTTTCCCTCATAGATGTCTGGAGGCACAACCAGCTTGCATTTAAATTGTAGTCTATTTAATTCGTTTAAAAAATCAGTTTTGCGCCTTGCTTTTCTCAAAGCAAAAAGATCACCCTTCTTCCCATTCTCAGCAACCGTCATGCCTACTCTTTTACCGAGAGTTACGGCTGCTTCCTGAGCATCAATTGTCATAGCATTTCCCTCCTTCCTAATAATGGGTTCATATCTAACGATAAACTCAACTATAGGTTTAATGTAGGTTGTGTCTGCCCTGAATACATGGGACTCTATCAGATCGAGGATTGATTGTTTTTTAAGGATTCGTTCGCAGACTTTGTTTCTGATAAGGGTTCTATTCTCATTCTTTTGCGAAAAATCTATAAGCAGTCTCATCACTTCTTTAATATTTATATCAGACTTTTCCATGTCTTCTATCAGTCTGAAGAAATAAACAGAATCCCTGAATGGCCAAACCATTTTCCCCATAGATGTCTGTCCTTTAGACTCAGCATGAAGGACTACAAATTCTAACGGTGCCTTTGAAATTGTAAGATTACACATTTCCTCCCAGTTTAATACTCCAACATCTTCATCCGCCTTTTGATGCAGTAAAACTTTTCTATAAAGCGTATAGAGAAATGCAAAGGCTACCTCAAATGGCTTTTGAAAATAACCCTCTGCATACTTTTCGAACCCTAGCGGATGCTGAAAGTTCTTAAAAAGTTTTGGGTCTTCGTATTTAGCATCCTGAAGGGTCATGTAAACATCCAGCATTTTCTCTAAAGATACAGAGTGAGGAAAGAAGGCGAATAGGTTACCTCCCTGTGAAAGATAAAACCCATTAATAGGAACAAATTTTCCAATGAAGGCGCATTTCCAACAAATCTTTTCTGGCTTGCTGCATAATGTATTGAAATTCAAAAGTCCACTTGAGCCGGTGATAAAGGGGAAAATTGTCTGTCCAGCGTCTTCTAACATACTACTATCTTCTCCACACAAATAACATTGCCCTTTTGTAGTAGCAGAAAACTTCTTGGGTATAGTTACATTAGGTTGAACCATATTGGGGCCATCAATAAGCAAGCCAGAGGTAGTTACATCTAAACCATGCTCCTCTAAAAACTTTTCCATTCTATTCTGCAAATGAGAATAATTAGGAGGAAGAATTCCTCGGTTCCTTTTGATGGTTTTACCATCTATGACTACTTCTCTCTTATCTTCCCTTTCCCACTTTATAGAACTGCCTGAAGGCCGAGGCGCTTTATTATATATTAATTCCGCAATACCAACGGACTTCTTTTTGGGGAAAGCAAGAAATTTATCTTCTTTTCTGTCATAGTAGAAATTATATGAACTTTCGTTATCTTTCTGTTTCTTTGTTGATAGACTATAATACCGTTCAATGAGTAAGTCATAAGCCTTTGCCAAGGCATCCTGTATCTGAGCTTCAGTTCCCTTTAGAGTTAAGCCTACATCATTAACTGTTTTATCTATATCGCCATCAACTTCATTAATCAACACAATAAGACCAAGAAGTCCTGAATCCAACCAGAAGTGGTTTAATTTGGGGAAGGTTATCTCTACTACAGATTGCATCGGGTGTTACCTCCATTTGTGCATTTGACCGTTCCGTAACCTAATGAAACTTTGCCACCAATCCCCCACAAATCAGGTATTAAAAAGTTTGTTTCAAATTCACCTTTAAAAGCTATCAGCTTTGTATCTTCTTTTACTTTCACCGCTATATCTTCTTCTAATTTTGATTTAACATAAACTGCATTTTTTACCGTATAGCCTACGGATTTACACATTGAAAGAATATTGCCAGTAAGAATTTTATCAAGCAAGGCACTGGTATCTCTTCTCTTTTTTTCTAAATCCATATAAGACCTGTAATTGTCTTTATTTAGTCCAATCCATGGGGTTATAAATATGTAACAAATCACATTCCCTGCTATACCAAAAGGAACAATAACACTACTATTATTCTGTTTTATTACAGGATATTCACGGTAATATATTTCGAGATATTCAAGCTCTGGCACGGCTTTTAGAAGATACGCACCTTCTCTCAAACCGACAACAAGAGCAGAACCCCCAAATATCTTATATTGAATAAGCGGGTGCTTATAAATTAACTTATCCCTTAGGTGTCCGTGGAACTCAGGTCTGTTCTTGTACAAATTTCCAAAAAAGCCACGCACTGCCCTTCCATCGCTTAGCTGCAATGTCTTTTCAGTTGTTATCCATATCTCCGTCTTCTCTATTTTCACTCATACTCCTCTATGTTCCCTCACTCTGATACTCTGATCTGTTTTTGTATAGGCCCCAAAGCCTCCCCTTACCCTCTTCCATCACTCGAACTAAATTAAATTGTAACTCATCAGCCCCCTTAAATCAGAGCACAGGTGTCAGATCATCCCGCTTTGCGGGACTGACAGATATCATCACGTTAAAGTCTCTCTTCTTCAACTTTACCACTCCTCACTGACAACAGGGTGTCGGTAGTGGACGAGGTATACACGGGCTTTTTAGCAACACAATTCGCGACAATATCCTGCCATGAATGATCCTGGATTTCAGTTCTGGCTGTTTGTTCGTGAATGACCCCCCGTCGAATGCTAACCCTTTTCCACTATGTCACAAATGGTCCTTTTTTGCAACCCCCTGCAATAATATTATATTACCCATTTTACGCTATGCATGAAATGGGTAATATGGGCTGAGGATAGGGGGGTGACAATCTGCCCCCACCCTTTGGATAACTCCTCGTCACTATTACGCATTTTCTTTATGTAGTCCGTACTGTTAACTGTATTGGTAAGCACTTCTATAACATCAGTAACCGTAAACCACCACTCAGTGTTGTGAATTGTTTTCCTGATTTCCGTGCCTCTGAAAACCGCTATGCGAGATTCCACTTTACCCTCCTTATGATAATCGTCAAAATTATTTTAACATCCCATTCTCCGTGAAGACATTAAGGGAGATATTTGCTGTGCTGCCCTCTTTTTAAGGTACCAAACTGGTACTTTAAGTTTCGAATAGCCACACATGGTCCAGCATTATTTTGACCGCGAATGGCAAGTAAAAACCCATTTTACCCCCGGTTTATGAGTTAATACAACAGCAAGAAAGCATAATGCTGAGATTGCCACGCTTCGCTCGCAATGACAAAGAACAGACCATGAGCGAGACTGTGAGCTTTCAGCTATAAACTATTTATTCTGTATACCATCCCTCACTGACAACGGGTTGTCAGCCCCTCTTCCATCATGTCAGAAATAATTATTTTTTGCAACCCCCCCGTCCCCTGTCTTCTGTCTTCTGTCTTCAGTCTTCTGTTTACCGGAACAGCCGCTTTACATTTCATGATATTCTGGTAGAATTTTATTGGATACCTATCAATCAACGGGGGGTCATGAAAACCGGCGATATAAAGGCGATGTTCAATCCCAAAACCGTAGCGGTCATAGGGGCAAGCGATGAAGAGGGTTCTGTCGGGAGGGCGTTGATGGAAAACCTCCTCCTCTCCGACAGGAGGAAGGTCTTTCCCGTCAATCCAAAGAAGGAAACCATACTGGGGCTTACTGCGTACCGTTATATTGCCGATATCCCGGAACATATCGACCTCGCGATCGTATCAACCCCGGCAACGACGGTGCCGGGTATCGTTGAGGAATGCGGCAAGGCAGAGGTGGAAGGGGTTACGATCATCTCCGCAGGCTTTAAGGAGACGGGAGAGGAAGGCAAAAGGCTGGAGCAGGAGATCACAGAGATCAGAAGACGTTTCGGCATGCGGATCGTCGGGCCCAACTGCATCGGCATCATACGGCCCAATATCGACCTCAACGCATCATTCCTGAAAACCAACCCGGCCAAAGGCAACGTAGCATTTATCTCCCACAGCGGGGCCCTCGGCGGCGCCATCCTGGACTGGGCGGTAAACTCCCACATAGGTTTCAGCATGTTCGCGTCGCTCGGTTCGATGATCGATGTAGACTTCGGCGACCTCATCGACTTCCTCGGCAATGACTCCCATACGAGAAGCATCATGCTCTACATGGAAGGCGTGGGGAACGCAAAGAAATTCATGAGCGCGGCACGGGGATTCGCCCGGAACAAGCCAATTATCATCGTGAAGCCCGGCAGGTTCACCGAAAGCGCCCGTGCGGCCCGCTCACATACGGGCGCCATGGCAGGCGACGACGAGGTATATAACGCGGCGTTCAAACGGGTGGGCGTCATCAGGGTAAAGGAATTTGCCGATCTCTTTCACGCAGCAGAGGTGCTCGATTCCAGATACCTTCCGAAGGGACAGAGGCTGGCGATCGTTACGAATGCGGGCGGCTTCGGCGTCCTAGCAACCGATGCGCTCATCGGTCTCGGCGGCCGGCTTGCCGTTCTCTCTGAGACGAGCATAAGCGATCTCGATTCCTTTCTGCCGCCCTTCTGGAGCAAGGGCAATCCGGTCGACGTGCTGGGAGACGCCGACAGGGACAGATACGTAAAGACAGTCCGGGTATGCCTGAGCGACCCAAACATAGACGGCCTGCTCGCCATCTACGCCCCCCAGGCGATACTCAGACCCGATATCCTTGCAGAGGCGATCGTCGAGGTGTCAAAGCAGACCTCAAAACCGATCATAACCGCATGGATCGGCGGGGAATCCGCACAAAAGGGCAGGGACATCTTTCTCAAGAACGATATCCCCGCTTACGGCAATCCTGAAGATGCCGTAAAGACGTACCTCTATATGTATAAATACAGCAGGAACCTCGCCCTTCTCTATGAAACACCTTCCGAGCTTTCCCTCCAGGATGCCCCTCCGAAAAACCATCTGAAGGCCTTCATACGGAGGGTCGTAAGGGAAGAGAGGACCTTGCTGACCGAGGAGGAATCGAAGGATTTCCTGGCCAACTACGGTATTCCCGTCACCATGCCCTTCATGGCGCACGTGACCTGTCCCCCGAATTTAGTACACCATGAGAATAGAGATTCTGTATACTACAAAAATACAGGATCAAGGAGGACGGAGGCATGAGAGGGAAACGCTTCACCGAGGAACAGATCATAGCCGTGTTAAAGGAAGCAGAAGCAGGCGCAAAGGTTATGGATGTCTGCAGAAAGTACGGCATCAGCGACGCCACCTACTACAACTGGAAGGCGAAGTACTACGGCATGGAGGTCAACGAACTGAGAAGACTTCGGCAGCTGGAGGACGAGAACAAAAAGCTCAAGCATATCGTTGCCGATCAGGCCCTCGATATCCAGGCATTAAAGCACGTGCTCTCAAAAAAGCACTAACGCCCGGGGTGAAAAGAAGTATGGTCATTGATATACGTCAACACTTCGGGCACACAGAAAAGAAAGCATGTACGCTGCTTGCCGTCAGCCGTTCAGTCTGTCGGTATATTCCGCAGAGGCATGACGATACAACCCTTTTGGAGCGCATGAGAATCCTGGCGCGAGAAAAACCGCGATACGGAGTACGGCGGCTCCATCTTCTTCTCAGGAAAGAGGGTCTTGTTATCAACCACAAAAGAACAGAACGTTTGTACCGACAGGAAGCCCTTGCGATCAGGACAAAACCGAGAAAGAAGCTCCCCCTTGCCCTTCGGGTCCCCCTGCCGGTTCCTCAAAGCGTCAATGACCAGTGGGCTCTTGATTTTGTTCATGACAGAACCGCGGGGGGAAGGGCATTCCGGTGCCTCTCGGTCCTTGACATTGCCACACGGGAGTGCCCTGTCATCCATGTGGACACCTCGATCCCCGCAAAGGTCGTCACCGGGGTGCTCGACAGGCTGATAGAGACAAGGGGAAAACCACAGAATATTATTACCGACAATGGTCCGGAGTTTACGGCAAACGCCTTCCTCTCGTGGGCGGAAAAGCACCAGATCCATGTTATCCACATCAATCCGGGGAAACCCATGGAGAATGCCTTTATCGAAAGCTTCCAGGGAAAGCTCAGAGATGAGTGCCTGAACCTCCACTGGTTCACCGCTCTGGCTGATGCACGGGGCAAGATCGAAACATGGAGGCAGGAGTATAATACCGAGCGGCCACATAGGTCCCTTGGTAACTGTACACCCTGTGAATTTATAGAACGGATGGTATTGACAGGATGAATGCAGAACCTCTAAACTGGGGTTGTACTAAAGAAGGGGTACGGTCACACGATATAGAAGGCGCCGTAAGCCTGGCCAACAGGATCCGGTATCCCGTAGTCCTCAAGGTCGTGTCCCCTGAGATAACGCATAAAAGCGACGTGGGAGGCGTCAGGACCGGGATATCTTCGGATGCCCAGCTCAGGGAGGGATATGCCGGGCTTATTCGGAGCATGAAAGAGAAGGCCCCGCATGCCTCCATCACAGGTGTCACCGTTCAGAAGATGCTAGAAAATATCGATTACGAGATCATCCTTGGGGAGAAAAAGGACAAGGATTTCGGCTCCGTTATTCTCTTCGGGATGGGCGGGATCGGGACCGAGATCTTTAAGGACATCTCAGTCGGCCTGCCGCCCCTCAACCAGACGCTGGCCCGGCGGCTCATGGAGGAAACGGAGGTCTACAAAATGCTCCACGGCTACCGGGGAAAAGAGGCGGCGGACTTCAAAGAGATCGAACAGATCATAGTCAGCTTTTCAAACCTCATCGTCGATTTCCCGGAAATAGCCGAGATGGACATCAACCCCGTTGCCATATCGAACGGCAGGGCCTATGCCCTCGATGCGCGCATCGTGCTGGACCCCGATTGCGTTGAGCGCACGGCGCAATACCCCCATCTCGTCATAACCCCCTACCCCACACGTTACGTAACGACCTGGAGGATGAAGGACGGGACAGAGGTCACCTTACGGCCCATACGGCCGGAGGATGAGCCCCTTGAGCACGAGCTTCTCTCCACATTATCCGAGGAGACGCTGAGGGTAAGGTTCTTTACGATCCTGAAAGATATCTCTCATGAGATGCTTACCAGGTTTTGCAATATCGATTATGATCGTGAAATGGCCATCGTTGCGGAGATAAAAGAAGGCGACAAAAAGAGGATCATAGGGATCTGCAGGATCATCATCGAAAACGACCTAAAAACCGCCGAATATGCGGTGCTGGTCCATGACAATTATCAGGGAAGGGGCCTCGGCTACAAGCTCCTCGACGTGATCATCGGGATAGGACAGGATAAAGGGCTGGAAGAGATCTACGGCACCGTTCTGTCGGAGAACGAGAAGATGCTGGGCACGGCAAAAAAGCTTGGATTCAGGCAGTCCCATCAGCCTGACGGGATAACAAAGGTAACACTGAGATTGTGATAGCTGATAGCCGGTAAAAACCATGAAAAAAAGATTTGGAGAGCCCGAGGCGCCTGTTGAACGGTACGAGACGATCCGCCATTTCATTACGGCGCTCCTTGAGGAGCAGACCCTTGCGGCACGCGAGATATCGGTCTACGCGAGGATCGCCGAGAAGGATGTCAATGGCCACCTGGAGCACATCAAAAAGACGGTCCAGAAGAACAACCGCAGGTTCGTCGTTGTGCCTGCCCGCTGCGATCATTGCGGTTTTATATTCAGGAAAAGGGGGCGGCTGACCAAGCCGGGCAAGTGCCCGTCCTGCCATAGCACACTCATCCGGGCGCCGATGTTCCATATAGAGAGCTGAGAGCTGAGAGTTGAGAGTTGAAAACAGCTGTCAGCATACAGCCATCAGCTAGACAAAAAGACTTCAGGCTGATAGCAAATCACACAATTATCGCGCTTCTGCTTATCCTCTTTTTTTGCTTTTAACTCTCCGCCCTCTGCTCTCCGCTCTCAGCTATATTTCCACGTGTTTCATTGATTTTTCGCGCACTTTCTGCTATAAATTTCCGTTGAGTATGAGGGATAGCATGGTAAGGGTATGGAGTGGGGAGGCACAGGCCCTGAGGCTTATTCTCTATGTCCCCCTTCTCTTCTTGTCTGCCCTTTACCGGTTTTGCCTTGTTGTGAGAGAATGCTCGTACAAAAAGGGCCTCCTCAGGGTCGAAAAGGCAAGGATACCCGTCATCAGCGTCGGCAACATAACGCTCGGCGGAACAGGGAAAACGCCCATCGTGGACATCGTCGCGCGGATGCTAAAAGAAAAAGGCTTTAACCCGGGGATAGTGACAAGAGGATATATGAGGAAAAGACAGGGCGTCTTTTATGTCGATGCCGAAAAGGATACCGCAGAAGATGTCGGGGACGAGGCGATGATGCTTTCGAGGAGGTCAAAAGTCCCCGTCATTGTCGGGGCAAGCAGGGCAAAGGCCATCGAAAAGGGGATAGAGGCGTTCAATATCGATACAGCGATACTCGACGATGGGTTCCAGTTGAGGAACATCAAAAAGGATATGGACATACTCGTTCTCAACGGAAGGCAAGGCGCGGCAGCCGGGTGTCTTTTTCCCCTCGGACCCTACCGTGAGCCCGAAAAACGTGTGTGTGAAGCAGACATTATCCTCGTCAACAAAGGCGAGCCTGACAGCAGGACGCAATGCAATGCCGGAGCGATACCGACGTTCCGCGTCGCATACAAGCCTGCATATCTTTACAACATGAAAAACGATCGTTTTGCCCATTACAATTTCATTATGGGAAAACGTGTTCTCGCCTTTTGCGGGCTCGGCGACAATCAATCGTTCTTCGATCTCCTCAATGACCTGGGCGCAGAGGTTGTCCACGCCATATCCTACCCGGATCACCACGTTTACACGGAAAGGGATATAGAAAAATGCGCGTCCTTCAGGGACGTCCACTGCATGGTAACAACGGAAAAGGATGCGGTGAAGCTGGTCCGAATGAAGCTTCCGGAGAACCTTTTCTACCTCTCGATAGATGTTGTCATCGAGGGCGAAGAGAAACTGCTGGAGCTGATCACCGGCAGGATACTTTCATGCAGGAAGGCTTCTTTACGGGCAGGCGCAACAGCTACTGCTCAGGGTTTATAAGTCTCCACGGACCGGGGTACCCACCCGGTGGGTAGGTCGCGTGGAGGGGGCGACGTGAGCCCCGGAATTTTATAGCCCATTCTTGGGCGCGAGGGGGAGACTCCACGGACTTGTTCGTGGAGGGGGCGACGTGAGCCCCGGAATTTTATAGCCCATTCTTGGGCGCGAGGGGGAGACTCCACGGACTTGTTCGTGGAGGGGGCGACGTGAGCCC
>Ga0228536_1001081_pt1 | contig 32171 bp, 24 predicted proteins | sample SJ1Smetagenome_FD_168611 | JGI IMG/M metagenome (GOLD analysis project Ga0228536, IMG submission 168611) | Enriched culture of PCE-dechlorinating microbial communities from Ithaca, New York, USA - SJ1.S | ecosystem: Engineered > Modeled > Simulated communities (microbial... > Unclassified...
GTCCATAACTGCACTCTGTGCGGGCTGTCGATGGACCGGGATTGGAACGCAGCGATAAATATTCTCAGATTGGGATTGCAATCTGTCGGCACAGGAAGCCGTGGAAGCCCTGCTATTTAGGGCGGGGAGCAGTCACTCTGCTACCTCAACCATCGTCTCCCCGTTCTCTTTCATATAGATCCGGACATCCCTCCCCAAAACTCTCTTATGGAAGAGACGGGGCTCATTTCGCCGCAGTTGGACCAGTATGTCCATCGATGTCACATGCAGCTTAATACCCATTTCATCGGCAGCCGCGAAGATCATCCTGGGGATATCGAAGACATCCGTTCCCTCCTTTACGAATAAAGAGATCGGGGCGCGAATCATCATCCACTGCTGAACGGTCCTCTGCGCCCGGGCAATATTCTTGTGAGCCCTCTTCTCCAGAATGCTGATATTGGAGCGGGTGGTCCCCAGCCGATCGGCCACATCCTGCTGAGAGAGGCCCTGATGGCGCATCTGCAGCACCGCAAGCTGCCTTTTGGTCAGAAATGAATAGGAAGATCCTTCAGCTTCTATATCTGACCTCTCCGAATCATCCATCTTTTCTGCACCTTCTTCGTGTTCAAAAATCATCCTATCATCTCAGAAACTAGAGGTATAAGAAGATAAATTCATCCTTTTATCCTTTGACATAGCATCACTAGGATAATCGCAGTCCTCTGTCCAGCCATGCACCTCAGGAGGTAATCGACAGCTACAACCTTCTTGATATCCTGCAGAAGGGCAGCCCCTCCAGAGGCTTCTAGATCCCAAGACCCGCATTATTTAGCAATAATGGACACTTCGATCCGATAAGGGTTATCTTTATCATTTATCGCCCACTAGCAGAGGCACTATGTCTCTGGATGAGGTTATGGTCACGAAGGCCATTGTTGAAGGCTATCTAGAGAGCTTTCTGGAGAATACAGAGGTAGAGGCAGCATTAGTGGGTGCTGGACCCGCCAATCTGGTAGCGGCCAAGCGTTTGGCCGAGGCGAATATCAAAACAGTGCTCTTTGAGAAAAGGCTCTCCGTCGGTGGCGGTCTATGGGGCGGCGGAATGATGTTTCCCAGGATCGTAGTACAGCAGGCGGCAATTCGCATACTTGAGGAGTATGGCATCCGATATCATGAGCACTGCAAGGGATACTATGTTGCAAATTCAATAGAGACCGTGGCCAAGCTGACGGCTAGGGCAATTGATGCAGGCGCACAGATCGTCAATTTGGTCACAGTTGAGGATGTAATGATTCGTGAGCAGGATCGGGTGGTTGGCCTGGTCATAAACTGGACTGCAGCAGAGATGGCTCAGATTCACGTTGATCCGCTCTGCATTCGAGCCAGGTATGTCATCGACGGCACAGGCCACGAGGCATCGGTCTGCCGGGTGGTGGCACGTAAAATTCCGGGAGCGATCATCGGCATAGATGGGGTAAAGGGCGAGAAGCCCATGTGGGCGGAAGTGGGTGAGAGAACCGTGGTGGAGATGACGCAGGAAGTCTACCCTGGCCTGGTTGTGGCAGGCATGGCTGCTGCTGCCGTCTGCGGCGGCCCGAGAATGGGGCCTATTTTCGGAGGCATGCTCCAATCAGGCGAAAAAGCGGCAGGAATCGTCATCGAGAATCTGAATAAATAATCTAAGATCCTCTCCCACAGGAAGTTCCACAATCTTGATTAAGCTGAATTGAGCTTCATCTGATGATGCTAAAGAATAGATCCATCCTCGTCACCGGAGGTGCAGGCTTCATAGGCAGCCACCTGGTGGAAAGGCTGCTTTTGGATAATGAGGTGACAGTGCTGGATAACTTCAGTTCAGGAAGAATCGAGTTCCTCGAGCCTTATCGGGATATTCCTGATTTTCATCTGCTAACAGGCGACCTCATGAATCCCAAAATTCTGGATAATGCAGTATCAGGAAAGGACTTCATCTTCCATCTGGCCGCCAATCCCGATGTGAAGCTGGGGTCAGAGGACACTCATGTTCATCTGGAGCAGAATGTGCTGGCAACCTACAATCTCCTGGAGGCTATGAGAAAAAATGACGTGCGCCAGATGGCATTCACCTCCACCTCCACCGTCTACGGCGAGGCGGCACAGGTCCCCACTCCCGAGGACTACGGCCCGCTTCTGCCCATCTCCCTCTATGGAGCCTCCAAGCTCTCCTGCGAGGCGCTGATCTCCTCTTACTGCCATACCTTCCAGATGCAGTCCTGGATCTACCGGTTTGCTAATATCGTGGGCGAGCGGGGGACACATGGGGTGCTGGTGGACTTCATCAGAAAGCTACGAGAGAATTCGGGGAAGCTGGAGATCCTGGGCTCAGGAAAGCAGCGCAAGTCCTATCTGGAGGTGAAAGATTGCATCCGGGCCATGATTCATGCAGTCGAGCATTCCTCGGGCGAGGTCAATGTCTTCAACATAGGATCTGAGGACTCGGTGGATGTCACCGAGATTGCAGATATTGTGGTCGGGCAGATGGGCCTTGATGGGGTCGAGTATAACTACACCGGTGGGATCGATGGCCGGGGCTGGAGGGGGGACGTAAAACTGATGCTTCTCTCCATTGAGAAGATCAAAAGGCTGGGCTGGAGTCCAGAGCTGGGATCGGCCAGGGCCCTGGAAGTGGCGGTTAGGGCGCTTCTAAAGGAAAATTGATGAAATTGATATGAGTCAAACTGCGGGGTGCGCCGCCGTATAAAGATGGCACTAATTCGATTGGAACCATTCTAAATAATAAATATACAAGCAAGAAAGCAACCATCAAACGCAAAATATGGGTGCAGGACAGGTTCTCAAAGTCATCCACAGACTCGACTTCTGCGTCTAATCTCGATCCAAATTGGGACAAATGCGAGCGCTATCCGGCGATATGCTGTGATTATGTGATGAAGGCACGTAGGATTTATAAAGATCGTATAGATCGACGATTCTGCTTATATCTGCCATCATCTTTACCCTAAGGCTCACTTCTCGAAATACTTGGAGAGGGAAGGCTTTCCTTATTGAGGTGGATTAAAACGAATTGGCGTTCGCTTAAATAGACGGGTCAAAATTGAGTTGGCGAAAACACATGCCCGAAGAATGAGAGAACCGATATTCAATTTCGGTTCTTTCATAGGAATGTGGACAGATGATCAGCTGACTCTTATTACTATGATATCTGGGAATAACGAGGACTTGGGAAACTATCGCAGGTGTTTACGATATTCAAGCCCTAGATCCCCATGGCTTAACCGATGACCGATGGATTGCGGGGATTTTAGCTTTTTGGCGGCCCCGGCACCCAAAGGAATGGCCCTAATTCATGGTTTTTTATCATATATGAACAATATTGCTGCCTTGCTCTACTTCATCGCTATTGTGTGTAATAATTACTATTGTTTTATCAATTGCTATCTCACTAAGAATCAGATTAATGGACTTGCGTGACTCAATGTCGATCGACTTTGTAACTTCATCTAAAAGAATTATTGGAGAATTTTTCAGTACAGCCCTTGCCAATGCGATCTTTTGCCTTTCTCCGCTGGATAATTTCAATCCATTTTCGCCTATCTGCGTCTCATAGCCATGCGGCAGATTCATAATAAATTCATGCGCATGAACCTGCTTTGCGGAATGGATTATATCTTCTTTCGATGCCGAAAGGCGGCCTATCTGAATATTCTCATAAATGGAGCCATCAAATAGATAGGGTTCAGAAAAGATCATAGAAATGCTTTTTCTCAGGTCTTCACGTCTCACATGAGAGAGATCTCTTCCATCTATCATGATGTGTCCCCGCTCCAATGGGTACAAAGAGCATAGCAACTTAAAGATCGTTGACTTTCCAGCCCCATTATCACCTATAACATAATTAAAGCCTTTCATAAAGATGGCATTAAAGCCGCAGAGGATAGGTCTGCCATTGTAAGAGAACCAAACGTCACTAAATATTATAATTCCGTCTTTCACTGTAAGCTTATTTTGTCCATCGTTGTCCTTTTCCAAATGAAATAGTTCATTGACCCTATCTAATGCGGGTGAAGTGCTCTTATAATATGACCATAATGAAGAAAATTGCCTAATCGGTCCAAAAAAGAGGGCGATATAGCTCATAAAGGCAGTAAATGAACCGATAGATAAAGAACCTTGAATCACCATTGGGCTGCCGAAAAAGATGAGCAAAACCATAGGAACTCCATACATTAGGGAATCGAGGGAGCTGTTTAGAGAAGAATTTTTAGTATAGTCCAGAGAAACGTCATAGTAATCTTGTATTTGCTTCTCGAATTTGGCTAGAGACCACTTTTCAAGGCCAAAAACCTTTATCAGGGGTATCATTGAAAGGCTCTCTTTCAAGAATGAATATATTGCTGCCGTTTTTACCATGGATGCCCTTTGTGTGCACTCCAATCGTGACCCAAAAAAAACCATCGATATGAGGAATAATAGGGCAGGAATTACTGTAATTGAGGCAAGATAATAGTTGAGAAAAAACATTATTGCCAGCGGCACAACCATACGCACCGAGTTAATTGCAAATTCTGGAATTATATATGTAAACATAGATATGGCTGATCTTGTATTGCCCACGATGCGACTGAGCAGGTCACCCACTTTTATCTCTTGGACTTCTCCGAGAGATGCCGACTGGACTGAATTGAATGCCTCTTGGGCCACATCGTTGAATAGAATCAAATCCAGTTTTCCCTTTTTATAGCTGGAGAGGAAAGCCGATAAGGACGAAACCACATATATTCCGGCAGTTCCCAAAAGAATATATCCGATTAGCTCGGTTCTTCCTCCTATAAAGACATCATCCAAGAGTGACCTTGCTAGCAAAGGCGTGGCAAGAGAGAAGAGTGTGCTCGCAAAACTCAGGGAGATGAGAAGCGCCATTGTAGACGTATGCGGGCTAATAAATTTTTTAAAGAAATAACAATAGCTCTCTTTCATAATTGCCATTCTCCAATTTTTGGATCATAGCAGCATAGTCTCTTTCCTAGATGGCTTCCGGTTAATGCTTCTTCTAATGCCCTACAATCGCTGCATGCGAATCTGAACTCGCAACTACTGCATCGATCGATTTTGTCTAATGTGAGCTTCCAGAATTTATCAAGATAAAAATCTTGGAATATGCTATAAAGAGGAGACTTGCCGACATTTCCCAAGGCGTATTTCCTCATCATGGGACAAGGAATAGCTTTCCCATCGGAGCATATGGAGATTGTGTGGCCGAGACATGGATGATGTCGAATATTATTTAAAAAAAAATGCATATTTGCAGACAATTTTGCCTTCGACATCAATGGTAAATCCTTTGGGATATGATTTTGATCTTTAAAAATATAATCTACAATTATATTATCTTTTCTGATCCAATTAGGCTTCCATCCATTCGAACCATTAGCAATTAGTAGATATATTGAACCATCAGATAATGTATCAGATAATTTTTCTGTTTGAATGATTGCTGTGGCCTTATTGGCTATATCTCTCTCGATCTCTCTTGAAATGCTCTCCTGGTGAAAGCTCATGAATATCTTCGGAAATAAGCCATATGAAAAATCCAAGATATCCATAGTCCTATCCCAATCAAGAGTCAGATCTCCTCCTGTAATAATGAGATTCCTGCAATCGAGATCCCTAAGCTCCTCAATAATTCGCTTCCAATCGTCTAAGCTGAGAGGCTGTCCATCTTCATTCCATTTATTGCATCCCATGCAACCAGAGCTTCTCTTTATGCCATTAAAGCCGCAAAACCAGCAATCTCGGTGGCATGAATTATTTATTTCAATGAATCCTCTTGCAAGGCTTGGTGGAATGTTGATCTGATTCTCACTGCGAGGTGAGCCAATTCGGATCTTCTGTATATAGACCGATCTCGAGTAAAAATTTCCTAAGCAAAGGCGCTTTAGCTCTATGAGAAATTCATTATCGACATCAACAGGATTGTTCGCTTCGAATGAAGATACAAGTCCAGTTTCTTGCTCATTAAGGGCATATATCTCTCCTTCGATCAAGTCGAAAATAGCACTGCGACATTCTCCCTTTATGAAATAGCATTCTGGATTTAGTCGGAAGTACATTTTATTACACTCTCCATTTCATAAGAGATTCATATTTGATATCTGCTCTATCAACTAGCTTGGAATCTATCTCGGCAATCGATACGGCTTCTGATAGTGATTTCAATGTTGATGATTCTATCTCCTGGCAGACATTATTGGAAGAAGAGAAGCCTTGATCTGTGCAAAAATCATGAAAGCACTTATTGCATAGTTTGCGGACTCTGCAGGAGGGACATCTCTCCATATGGTGGAAATAGTCTTTTAATATTTCGCCAATTCTGTGATAATTCAGTCCGTCATAGACGTTTCCAATGGGAAAATTTGTGAGAATTCGTTCACAGGCGTGAATATTACCCTCTACATCCACAAATATCTTGAGACCAGGAACGCATGTGCCTGTAAATGGTGCCAGAGACTTGCTCGACTGCAGTGTTATTGGGCCAAGAAGCATGCTAATGAGAATCCTATAGAATAGTGCATCTGAGAACGGATTTTTTTTATTATTTTTTAAATTATTGCTAATACGATCCATATAGCGGGTCCTGGCAGTCTCCACACGATGCAAAAAGAATTGCTGATCTTCTTTTGAAAATTGATCATAATACTTGCAGCCCTCCATTTTAGTGACATTGGTAGCTCGGCTTATTGGAGGAACATCATTCCTTTGGAAAAATTTTTCAATTTCAGAAATATCGCTCTTAGGATCTAGCACAGTGATAGCACGAATATCCTTATATCCCATTTCCAACATAGTCGCCAGGTTTTTCATTATTTGATTAAATGTTCCTCTTCCATCGCAAAACACCCTGTTCCTGTTGTGCTCTTCTTCAGGCCCATCAAGGCTTACAAGTATTGAAAATTTGTGATCTAGGAGCCATTCTCCTTTTTCTTCGTCCAATAAGCTCCCATTGGTTGTCATGCTATAATGCCATTTGCCATATCTGCTCTCAATATAATTGACACATTCTTTTATTAGATCGAAGTTCAATAGCGGCTCCCCGCCAAAAAATCCGATATAATGCTCTCTCCATGGGTTGAACCTTCTTCCTTCCTTCAACAAATTCGCATACAGATCAATTGCTTTCTTAGCTACTTCAAAATTCATATGCCTTTTGCTATATCCTCGAGTGAATTCATAATATTCTGAGAATGTGCAATATTTGCATCGAAAATTGCAGTCTTCTGTAACATCCAGTATCAACTGCCTCAGACAGTGTCTCAAGACAAATGGCTTGATGCTTTCTGCAGGGATCTCCTGAGGGATCTTCAGAGCATTCTGCTTAGGCATTATCTTTCTCCATTTTTTAATCCATTTGTAACAGTATTTAATTTCATCCTCATTATAAGATTTCATTAATGTTTTTAAGATGGATTCATCAAGCACAGGATCTTGAAGATTGATCTGGTTTAAAATGGCCCTCATCTCCAAAGATTCTGGAATTATTAAGCCTACATCATCGCACCATGCATACTTATTCCCTTGTGCTGTCTCAAACTCAAGCATTATTTTACCCCATAGCTCATATTGCATTTTTTAATAATAAAAAAATTGATGAAATTTTATTAGTACCCGTGCGGATTGAATGCCCCCCATGCAACATCTATCCAGCTATCATCAGAGCAATCGCAATCGCATGGACAGGGAGCAGGACTCTCATCCATTGTCAGAGCTGCTGCTGCAATCTTTTCCATTCCACCTCACCTCCTTTTTTCTATTTCGAGATATCTTCTCGATATGAGATGTTAATTTATTATACTACTTAATACTTTCGTCTTAAGAATTTTTATTCGACACTTAGCCTTGCCGATCCGAATAATTTCCTTCAGCAGCAATAGCAGATTTATTTGTCCCATTCATTGCCAACTATCAAAAACGGCATGACCGGAGATCTGGCATACGAGTCGATATCAATGAGGTTTTCCCAGAGCATATAGACGATTACCACCGAAAATGCATTCTATTTTCGAATATTAATCAAAACAGTATTAGCACTTGACCCGAAATATTTATAAATACGTATATCCAGACAGATTCAATACTGCATATGCATTCTCTGCATAAGTGCCAATAGTCAACTATAGCATCGTTATGGTGGAGGTTATTAGGTCATGATCAAGCATGTATCAAAGGACGCAAATGGTTTGAGGAATAAGACAAAATGGATCAGCAATTCATGCTTCACTCTGATTCTCACAGGTTTAATTTTATTGCTCACGTGCGAGGGCGCGCAAGATAATACTGCAGATTACTGGATGAATCAAGCCAGAGACCTTGGCCATAAGGGCATGCACGAAGAAGCCCTTCAGGCATACGATGAGGTTTTGAAGCTGGACCCAAAAAATGTGACTGCACTTCTGCGCAAGGCATCAGACCTCGGAAGCATGGGCAGGGAGAACGAATCGCTCTCGGTTTATGAAAAGGCGCTTGCCATCTCGGAAGAGACCCTCAAGACGAATCCGATGGAAGCATTTGCCTGGCAGGATAAAGCCATAGCATTGAGCGGCCTTGGCAGGCAAAAGGAGGTTAAGCAGGCTTATGTCGAGGCTTGGGCAGCCTTCAACGAGAGCATCAAGAAAGATCCAGAAAATGCCAAACTCTGGAAGGGCAAGGCCGACACCCTGGCAAATCTTGGTCAATGGGAAGAGGCACTGCAGGCATACAATAAGGTAACAGAGATCGATCCTCAGGACTATATGGCATGGGGAAGAAAAGGAGAGTTCCTCGGCTTGACTGGAAAGTACAACGAATCCCTGCAGGACCTGGAAAGAGCCATTGAGTTGATACCTGCAGAAAATGCTGAAGATATACAGGCCTGGAGTCTGGCCAAGGTATCTGTCCTCCATGCAGCCGGTCAGATAAAGGAGGCCCTGATAGTCCTTGATAATGTCACAACGCGCTACCCACAGAATAAGAGAGCTTGGAGCCTGAAAGGCAATGACCTGGCAAAGCAGGGCATGCACAACGAATCATTGACGGCCTACGATGTTGTTCTCAAGCTGGACCCGCAGGATGCCGATGCCTGGAACGGCAAGGCCCGCCAGCTCGCAGAGGTGAAGAGGTATAATGAGTCTTTGCAGGCCTACGAGGAGGCCATTCGCCTGACGCCGAGCAAGGATGCCAAAGACTTGGCCGCGCTCTGGAGGGATAAGGGAGATCTTCTGAATAACGCAGGTCGGGAAGATGAGGCCAGATCTGCCTTCCAGATGGCCATTGATACCTTAGACAAGATCTTGCAGGACAACTCCAAGGATGCTGCAGTTTGGCTGGAAAAGGGCAATGCACTGCAGAAGCTGGGCGAATACAATGCCGCAGTAGATTCCTATAATGGGACCATCAAGCATGCAGCCTCCAGCATACCGGGACGGATTTCGTCTGCAAAAGCCTGGATCGGCATGGGCGACGCGCTGTCTCTTCAGGGAAGGAACAGAGAAGCCCTGGAGGCATACGAAAAGGCCATAGAGCTGCATCCAAATTATGGTGAAGCCTGGCTGGGCAGGGGAGAGATGCAGAAGGCAGAAGGCGATGCCTACAATGCAAGCCTATCGATCTTCGTAGCAGGCAAACTTGGATACACCAGATGAAAAAGCTTTTTCTCTTATAATTTTTATTTTTGGGCGAAGTTGCCCTCTAAGGCCTCGCGTCCTGCGGATGAAGCTCGTGATCTCTGGTATTCTGGACGGGTCCAAGAGCAAATCCCTGTTCTCGCTCATCTTCGCCCATGGCGGTGGCCAGCTGAATCTGCCAGACAGAGATCCCGTTTTCCGCCATCATGGGATACATCTGATATTGCATTTTAGCAAACCCGATATTTTATCTTTGGCAATCTAGGCAGCCAGTTCTTTTTTTAGCTGGATTACTTCACATTGCTAACTGCCCACCTGGTCTCCTTCCACCAGTCGCCCTCCAGCAGGGTGGCATTGTAGCCCATGAGCCGCAGGCTGAAAAAGAGGCTGTAGGCCTCTGGCGTCCCGTAGACCACGGCGGTCCCGGACTCATCCAGCCGGCTGCCGAATAGATCCTCCAGGATGCTGGCATCTTTAATCCCTGAATCTTTATAGATCCTATCCAGGCTCAGGGGCATAGCCTCATTGGTGATCCTGTTCTTGCCGTATTCAGAAAAGTCCCGTGCATCCAGAATGCTGACATCGGATAGCCCAAGCATATCATCAAGACTCTCGGGGGTTACCAGGAGGCCCGGCACCACGTGGCTGGTGTAGTTGGTAGGCGCAATAGACGGTGCATTTGCGCTCAGATCCAATCCTGCATTCAGGGCGGCATCAATTCCTCCGTCAAGCAGGCTGATGTCCTCATGCCCCAGGTATGAGAGGGCCCAGAAGACAAAGGGTGCACCATGATCGCTGGAATCGCCATAGATGAGGAGCCGATCGCTTGCGATTATCCCCGCCCGGCCCAGAGCCTCCTGGGCCAGGATCGGATCCAGGACTCCATCCCTTTGCAGGTCCTTCCAGTAAAGGTTGCGAGCGCCTGGGATATGTCCCTCCTGGTACTCTTGAATAGAGCGCACATCCAGGATAACTCGATCGCTTTCGATCAAATTCGCCCGGGTGAGGATCGAAGCTACAGGATAATCGGCAGACTTATCTTCAATGGTATTCGATTCGGCCTGGGCTTGTGAATTCGGCATGTTCTGCTCGACAGGAGGACTTGGGCTCAGCATGCTGTTCTCATAGGATTCCTTCTGGGCATACCAGCCATCCAGGTTCGTCCAGTCCGGGCAGTCGGGACAGAACTCCCCTGTCTCCGTGCCTGCCAGTGCAGTGCCAAATAGGATAATCAGAGAAGTGGCTGCCAGCAGGGATATGAAAAAAGCAGTTCCTGCAATCTCTCGCTGCTGCTTTTGACCAGATACACCCAAACCCATCCAAATCACTCAGAAGGTATGGATTTTTTCCACTATTTCAGGCTTGCTAATCCTTTGCCCACCCCTGCCTTTCGCCTTTGCTCCTCCTCCTCTCCCCTTCCATTGATCATCGCCAGATCATCCTCCCAAATCCTTAACAGAAACTATAAATACACAATATTGCTCATTGTAGCAGTGTGATATACTATAATGTACTAAAATGCGCATCAAACAAAAACGCTGAATAAGCCACGACTTAGGAGTTGCCGAGATTGAGAGGAACATCGATACGTATGGAGAGGATATTCAACCGCAGTACCGGAAACGCAGTCATAATACCCATGGATCACGGGGTTACCGTTGGACCCATCAAGGGAATCAAGAGCGTCAAGAACATCGCCGATGCCGTAGCTCGGGGGGGAGCGGATGCTGCTGTGGTTCACAAGGGCGCGGCCACCTTCGGCCATCGAGGCTACGGCCGGGATCTCGGCCTGATAATTCACCTTTCCGCTTCCACTGCTCTGGGACCTGATCCGAACAACAAGGTCCTGGTGGCGACGGTGGAGGAGGCTTTAAAGATCGGAGCGGATGCGGTTAGCATTCACGTCAATGTGGGTGCAGAGGATGAGAGCAGAATGCTCTCCACGCTGGGCGAGATCTCCCGCCATTGCCAGGAATGGGGCATGCCTCTCTTAGCGATGATGTACCCCCGGGGAAGAAAGATCAAGGACGAGTACTCTGCAGAGAGCATCGCCCATGCTGCCCGGGTGGGTGCGGAGCTGGGGGCGGATATCGTCAAGACCAACTACTCAGGAGATCCGGATAGCTTTGCCAGTGTGGTCGATAGCTGCCCGGTTCCAGTGGTGATCGCAGGCGGCCCCAAGGTGGAGACGGAACTGGACCTCCTCCTGATGGTGGAAGGGGCGATAGCCTCAGGAGCGCGGGGGGTCGCCATTGGGAGAAACGTCTTCCAGCACCAGGATCCCGAGCTGATCACCAGAAGGATCTGCGGGGTGGTGCACAAAGGGCTCAAGGCGGAAGAGGCGGCATCCTTAGAGAGATCTATAAAAGACTGACCTCCTGCGGAGGCCATTCAACTTAAAGTCGGAGGGGCCAGCAAATATAAAAAGATCTAAAAGCCTCCATTAGTTCGATGAAAGGGCCAGGGAATGTTTCGATCTCAAGGATAGCATCAGCGGTTATTCTCTTCTTTTTCCTCCTGGCGGCTGTCTCTTTTTCATATTCCGTTTCTGCAGAGGACGAAGAGAACGGGCGTCCCGATCTGGATATCTCCTCGGTCTATGGCAGGCTGGATACAAATGGCCCTTCGACATTGTACGTCCTGCTGCATAACAATGCTACTGCACAAGCCACCGAGAGACAAGAATCCCAAGAGTTGGATCTTGATCCGGCAAAAGCCAGGGGAATTACAGCAGAGCTTGTTAGCGATGACGAGAGGGTGAGGGTTTTGTCCGGGCCCCAGATGGCCGGCTCCCTTGGTCCGGGTGAGAACACCACGGTGGAGTTCATGGCCCTGGCAGAGGGGGCAGAGGTGGGCATCTATCCCGCCAGGCTCAGGCTGAGCTACTCTCGCCTGGAGAGGGTTTCGATCTCCAGCGAGGACATAGCCCCCGACATCATATTTGTCTATGAGGATCTATCCGAACAGCTGCCTTTGCCGGTCAAGGTGGTCCTCGGGCCGAAGATAATGATACAGGAGATCGAAGGAGCGGCAAGGCCGGGGGAGGCAACTGAGCTTGAGGTTGTGGTGGCCAACGAGGGGGACGAGGCTGCCATTGACCTCCGGCTGGAGGCAAGAGCCAATTCGCCATTCCTCCGGGCAGGGGATGAATTGGTAAATGAATCGGATGAAAAACAAAACTATAAGGACCTCGAGGCGGGATCTGAGGCATCCTTTGAACTCATGGTTCTCACCGAGGGCAATACCACGTCCGGATACGCTCCCCTTCCCTGCAGTATCTCTTACCGGATTTCACCACCCGGGGAGGATATGGACCAGATAGGCAAGGGTAGCGAGAGGCGGGAGGATATTGCTCTCCTGGTGATGGTAGAAGAGGACTCTCATCTTGAGGCATGGATGCTCTTTTTTGCTGGCATTCTCATTATTCTCATCCTGGCGGCGGCATACATTTATTTCAAGAATTTCAAGCGAAATGGGTCAGGCAGGAGCGACTTTGGCAAAAAGAAAAGGCTCCTCGCTATTTTGCATGGGTGAAATTGAATCGGAAACTCTCTGTATCTTTTCGCCTCTGTGGTGAACCGCGATGCTCTGACCCAACCACAGAGGCGCAGAGGAACAAAAGGCCATATTCTCTGCCTTAACTCACCCACATAATTCAGCGAAGAGCCTGATCTTATTCCCCTTTTCTTTGCGGATCATCGGACTTGATATAGCGCATGCTAATTAGGGCAGCTAATGCTCCCAGGCCGCCCAGGCCCAGGCCGATGGCCATAACCCTGGTCTCCAGCTGAATCAGCATCAGAAGATTGAATAATATCCCCAGAACGGGAAGGACCGCAAGCTTCCCCAAAGATATTGGCACCCGGAAGGGGCGAGCGATCTGGGGCTTTTTGTATCGCAGGGATATCAGGACGGCATTGATCACAATGAAGGTCACAAATACGGTGAAGTTGTTGACATTGGCCACGAAGGCGATATCCTCCAGGAAGACAAAGGACATGGCTATGATCATGGAGAGGATTGTAGCAATCCAGGGAGCATGGGTTCGAGGGTGGACAGATGCCAGGATTGGGGGAAGCGATCCGGAACTGGCCATGCCGTAGATGATCCGGGATGAGGCGAGGAGCATGAGCAGAACGGTGTTGGTGGTGGCAAAGAGCGCCATGATGGATATGATGGCAGAGGCATTCGGCCCCAGGGCATAACGGGCAATGTCAGAGAAGGGGGCAGAGGAGCGGCTCAGCTCCTCCCAGCCCAGGACGCTAACCGCAGAGATGGCCACCAGTATATAGAGTATGATGCTTGCGGATATTGCCAGAACCAGCCCCCGTGGGATGTTTATCTCCGGATCCTTCGCTTCTTCAGAGAGCTTTACTATCTCCTCAAAGCCAATGAAAGCAAAGAATATCAGGGCAGATGCCTGCAGAATGCCCGCGCTGCCTAAAGGAGACATCTCCAATAGGTCCACACTGCCAAGATAGGGAATGCCCATATAGATCACAAGCACCAGTCCCAGGGCTTCCACAGTGGTCAGGACGATGGCCAGCCGGGTGGAATGAGTGATGCCGAAGAGGAGGACTAAAGAGAGAACCGCCAGCAAAGCGATGGCAGAGGGCAATATGGGCGTGCCGGTGAGCGCCTGGAAGTAGCCGGCAAAGCCAAGAGAGACCGTAGCCGCCCCCACCACTCCGCTGAATATGATCATCCAGCCGACGAGGAAGGCCAAGAACCCTCCAAAGGCCTGAGAGGTGTATTCGTATTCAGCGGCAGCTTTAGGAAACATGCTGGCCAGCTCGGCATAAGAGAGGCCGGTCAATAGGGCGATCAATGCCGATATAGCAAAGGATATCCAGACCGCATTGCCCGCCAGACCCGCTGCCTCGCCGATAAGGGCATAGATCCCAGCTCCTAAAATTATGCCGACCCCGGATATGGTGACTTCAAGCAATCCCAGGGTGCGCCGAAGCCCTATCTTCTTTGCCACAGGTCTAAGATAGGAAATAATCTATTTATGGCTTTTCGGGAGCAACTGCTAAAAGATATAAGCCTGGAGCGGAGGAATCAATTGCAATGAGCATGAAAGATAGCGCCTCAGCTTTTAGAAAGAGAATGGCGGAAAATTTTTTGAGGCGATTTGATCATGCCGACCGGCACAGTCGCGGAGCTCTTCGACTTCTAGCCGCCACATTCAGCCGCATGTCTGAGACGGAAAGCTGGGATGCAGCAGCAGCGATTGCCTACTATTCCCTCTTCTCCCTCTTTCCAATGCTGATATTGCTGGTGATTTTAGGGACTTCGTTTCTCCAGACCAAAGAAAACTACCATCAGCTGATGAATTTTATTGGCGGGATTCTCCCCCCGGCAGAGAGCCTGGCAAGAGAGAACATTCAGGTGATCCAGGATCTGGGGGATAAGCTGAATATGCATCTGCCCCTCAAGGATCTATTGCAGGAAAATGTCAATCAGATCCTTCACTTGAGGCTGCCGGTGGGGATAGCTGCGGGGGCAGGTCTTTTGTGGTCGGCGACTGGTGTGTTTGTGATTCTGTCCAAGAACATAGATCGCGCATGGAGCAACTCCGAAGGGCGAAATCCTCTGGAATGGCGTTTAGTAGGCATTGCCATGGTCGGAAGCCTCCTTATCGGACTGATCATCCTCTCCATGGTGGTAGTCTCCCTGATCGGACTCCTGGACTTTAGCCTGGGCCTGTTGCTGGGCGAAGGGGGTGTTTATCATATGCCATTGGAGTCAAAGCTCTTGTACAGACTGTTTCCCGATGTTGTGATCTTCATCGCCTTCACCATCCTTTACTGGTGGGCTCCAAAGGTGGATATTAGATGGTCTGACGCCGCTTTTGGGGCATTTGTGGCCACTTTATGCTGGGAGCTTTCCAAGATGGGCTTTGCCTGGTATCTGGAGAGCGGCCTTTCCAATCATATGCTGGTCTACGGCTCACTGGGCACTGTAGTCATCCTGATGTTGTGGATCTATCTGAGCGGTTTGATCTGCCTCTTTGGAGCGCACCTTGTCGCCCAGATGGTGGGACGGAGGCAGGCGAAGGCAGCACCAAGAGAGAGCCATATAAATAAAGATTCAAAGGCTGGTGGAGCATAATGGTGCCCCTCAAAAAATTATATATTTTAGAATAGCTAAAGGATAGCTTACATGCCGGGGTCAAAGAGATTCAACTTATTAGCATCCGCTGTACTTCTCATTGTCTTTATCAGCACAGTGTATGTCACAAAAGCATTCATTGCTCCTCTGCTTCTGAGCTTTTTTTTCGCTTTCGTCCTGCTTCCGGTCTACTCTCGGATTTATTGCCTGACTGGAAGGAAGAATTTATCGGCGTTCATGTCTTTGCTCCTGGTCGTCCTGTTTTTCATGATCTTTCTTTCCAGTGCCCTTAACGCCATTGCCACAGAGACATCGGGCCTGTTTTCCTCTCAGGAGGATATCGTTCAGTCCATTGACATTTATATCACCCAGAAGACCGAAGAATCCTTTGACACCCTGCATGTCGTCTTGAATAATCTCGTCTCAGAGTCAACCGCAGATGAGACTGTAGAGCGATTGAGGGAGATGGTGAGGCCTTTCATCGAGGCCCCCAGAGACAGGATCCTCTCCGATCTGCTGCCACAGATTGCATTTGAAGCCACCAATTTAGCCACAGGCTTAATCAGCGAGCTGCCTGTGCTTATGTCCCAGTTCTTTGTGGCCATAATGATCACCTATTACCTTCTCATCGGAGGTTCCAGCGCGGTAAAGGGATTCTTGCTTATCCTTCCTGAGAGGGAATTGATGAATTATTTTATGGGGGAGCTGAATAAAATTTATAATAATCTTTTCAATGTTTACCTATTGACCTCCCTGATAACCGGACTGCTTGCTGCAATTGGATTTGCCCTCTTTGGGGTTTCATATCCCTTCTTATGGGGCTTGACAACGGCCATATTTGCCCTATTGCCCATGATCGGACCGCCGATCATCTTCGTGCCCATATGCATCTATTTCCTCCTGATCGGGAACTACTTGTCGGGCATAGGTCTGTTCATCTATAGTCTGATCTTCATCAATACCATCCCTGAGAACGTCATCCGTCCAAAGCTCGCCAGCCAGGGCGCAAAGATCCATCCCTCCATCACCCTCCTCGCTTTCGCTGCGCCGATCTTTGTGGTGGGATTTCTCGGATTCATAATAGGGCCGCTCCTTTACGGATTTCTTCTGGCGGCATTCAGGACCAGAGTCTATATGCTGAAGGAGGAGGGCGCAATAGACGAAAAGGAGCTTGTCGAGCTCTCAGAGGGAGAAGGCCTGCCTCCTGGAGCCAGATTTTGCGGTCTGGGCTTGAAGGCCAGATCGGCTCTGGAATGGCTGAGACGCTACCGTACTTGAGGCAAATGGCTGGGCAAGTCCTGTTCATCCCAAAGTTCATATCGTTGCAGCTCTAATTGAGAATCAGAGATGGAGAATGATCTGTCATGTCTATGGAGCCATAGAAATTGGCTCTTCGCCGTAACATTGCTTCTCATACTTCTCTCCTCTTACTTCCTCTGGCCGCTGCAGGACGGCATTGTCTTGGGAATAGTCTTCACTTATCTAGGCCGTCCGGTGAGGGATCTGTTTGGAAAGAGAAGACAGATTGGCTCTCTGGCGGCTATTATCTGCATCATCGCCCCATTATCCATTATATTTGCTGCCGGGGTCTTTGAGGCAGCATCTCAGCTCAGATGGCTGCAGAGCCATCGGGCGCAGATCGTAGCCACTGGCCAGGAGTTCATATCCAGCATTTACATTCCTCAATTCATCTTCGATGAGCTTTCCAGAGGCATGGACAATCTGATGGGAATAGGACTATCGATGCTCACCAGCCTGCCGGTATTCGATCTGGGAACGACGCTGACCCTCGGACTTCTGAATCTCTTAATAGCCTTTTGCGTATGCTACTACCTGCTGGTGGATGGCGATAGGCTCCTCGGGGCAACGGTAGACTTCTTGAGGCAGAAGAAGGGGGATTTTGAGCTTCGATGCCTGGGCAGAATTGATGGCATCTTAAGCGGCATCTATACGGGCAGCATCTCCACCGCCATGGTCTATGCGATCGCATCCGTTCCCATATTCTATCTCTTCGATATTCCCAGGCCCCTGGCCATGGCCAGCATAATACTCCTGGCAGGGGTGGTGCCATTTCTAACCTGGCTTGTCTTCCTCTTGACCGCCATATCCAGATATATTGAGATGGGGCCGATGGAGGCAGCAGTCTTCTTCTTCGCGGCCTCGGTTCTGGTGGCAGCAGTGGAGCTGGTCGTCCGGCCCTATATCGTCTATGCCAGATCGTCGATCCATCCCATGCTGGTGCTGCTCGCATTTCTGGGCGGAGGGCTTGTGGGCGGGGTCTTTGGATTCTTTCTCGCTCCCGCAATGCTGGGAACGATCTCTGGCATCTATCAGATGATAAAATCAGAACTGACAGGGATTAAGAGAGGGCATCAGCTGGAGAAAGTGGATGCTTTTGCGGCCATTCAAAATAATTAATAAAACTCTGAGAATGTAATGAATTCAGTGCATTAATAATTTTTGTGCCAAAGATATTTTCATCTATATATTTCGGCCTCGTTAATGAACGAATACCGAAAAGTATATATTCGTTAATCGCAGTATAGCGTATTGGCAAAAGTCAGAATTCTTTTTCCCTCCTACATCACAGACTTTTGCCTCCCTCCTTATTGCCCTTTTACTGCCTTGTGACGGATCAATTGCCTATAGCTGAGACGGCAATCCATATATGCCTTGCCGGTTTCAACTTGGCCTGAATGTTGAGCGACTCGCGCCTCTCCATTGTGGCTGAGCTGATAAAGGATCACATCGCCTTAGACGGGATCGATGGATATTGCCGGGAGACAGGAGTGCATAGCAGCGATTTTATCCCCATCGAGCCAGCTGACTTCCAGGGGAGGATACTGGCCATAGACGGCTCCAATGTCTCCGTCTGCGGCTGGTCTGTGGCAAGCATCAATCTAATCCGTTCTGGCTATGTGGTCTATCAGGGAAGAGACTGGAAGAGGACGGTCATCACCTTTAATGATATATTCTTTGCCGATCCGGCAATTTCAGCCGACCAGTTCGAGCCCCATTTGAGGCGCCTGGGCCAAAATCAGATCCGCCTCGCGGAAGAGGATTTGGATAGGCTCTCCACTTACTTCCGCGAGCTTCAGGAGTACGTATCCATAGACGACGCCATCAACGAGGCAAATCCCGGCGACATAATCCTCTATGACGGCAGCTTCGATGTATTCGAGCCCCTGCGAGCAGCTCTCTCTCGTATCTTCGAGCGAGCAGAGGAGAAAGAGGTCGCCCTCCTGGCGGTGGCCAAGTCCAGTTCGCTCTATTGGGGCGAGGGCATATCGCTTCCTTTCATGCACCATACAAATCAGGCAGGAAGCATGATCCTGCCCAACTCTCCCTGGTATTTGAACCTAAAGGACAAGAAAGTGAATCGAGGTCCGGGCAAATGGGGAGGGGAGAGTTACATCGTCCGATTCACCGGTTGGAGCGATCATGCCTTCCGGGTGGATGTCCCCGCATACCTGGCCGGCAAAATTGAGCAAACACTGGCCGGTATATCATCCTATTCAACCTCGGCGGAGTGCCCAGGCTACCCTCATGCCCTCTTTCGGGCTCACCGGGACATAAAAATCGCAGAGAACGAGGGGATATCTTTGAGGATGAAGCTGAGAGATATGCTATGCAGAGAGGGTTTGAGCCCGTCCCAGATAACAATGCTCATGCAGGACTATCATGATATCCTGGAGATGCACCAGAGAATCTAGGCTGTTTGGGCTGCAATAGATGAGATAATAAAAAAGCCAAAAGAAGGATAAATATGGTGACGCCGAAGCTAGATATCGATCATATCAGAGGGGAGAGAGCAGAGCGAGATTCAGATCGATTGGTGATAGAGAATGAGAGGACTACCTACCGCATTCTCTCCAAGAGCGTCAGAGAGTACCATTTCATCGTACCCTACGACTCATACCAGGATCGGGTGGAGGTAGGCCAGATATTCTCCATTCGGGATCGCGACCTCACTTTTCTGGCGCGGATTCTGAACATCGAGCACAGCTCTAACTATGATGGCCACTGGGATACCACCATGAGGGGCACCCAGTTCTATGATGACGACCAGATATTCAACCGGGTGATCGCAGAGCCACTAGGCTGCGTATCCTCGGACGGGGCTTTCAGGAAGGCCAGGACCCTGCCCACCAAGTTTTCGCCGGTGGAGCGCGCCGAGAAGGAGGAGTTCGGTTTTCTCAAGTCGGCCATGGGAGACATAGAGGTGGGATACCTGAGAAACGGCTCGATTCTAGTCGAAGATATACCAGTCTCTTTGCACAGCAATGCCATGGACCATCATATGGGCGTTTTCGCCACCACCGGCATGGGAAAATCCAATTTTATGAAGGTCTTTGCCGCCTCATGCATGCGGCTGGCTGCTCGGGGAGAGTCGAAGTTCGGCCTATTGATCGTTGATCCTCATGGAGAGTATCTGAAGGGAAAAGACCTGACAAGAGGGCTGGTTCACCTCAAGAGGTACCGAGAGGGGCTGGCCTGCTACTCCACAGATCCAAAGAATGCCTCTGATCCGGATGTGGAGGAGCTGGCGATAGCTGAGAGCAACATTCGGCCTGAAGATATAGCGCTTCTATACGATTGGTCGCCGCCCCAGAGGGATGCCCTGGATGCCATATCCAGGATTCTGGACTCGGGCAGTTGGCTGGAGGAGATTCAGCGTCCTGAGGGCCTGGCCAGGATGGTGCAGGATGGCTTTAAGGATACCACCATCATGGTCCTGATCCGGAGGATCAAGAACGAGCTGGAGAGAAATAAATACATAAAGAAGAGGTCGAGCCTTGACAACATCATAGCCCGGCTGCAGAAGGGCGATGTCGTCTTGGTGGACATACCGAGGATCAGCGACCGCTCAGAGCTCTTCTTGCTCTCCGTTCTCTCCCGACATATACTGGAGGAGTACAAGAAAGACCCGTCGGGGGAGAGAAAGAACTGCCTTATCACCATCGAGGAGGCGCAAAGGGTCTTGGGCGGAGGAAACAATATCTCCCGCTTCGAGAGCATTGCCCGGGAGGGCAGAAAGTTCGGGGTGGGTCTGTGCGCCATCACCCAGCAGCCAAAGCTGATAGACAGACAGCTCCTCTCTCAGTTCAATACCCTGGTGGTTATGGGCCTGGGAGACAGAAATGATCGCCAGCAATTAGAGGAGTCGGCCAAGCAGGATCTATCCTCCATGGACATAGAGATCCAGACCCTGGAGAAGGGAGAGGCGGTGGTCTCCACATTGAAGATCCCCTTCCCCGTGCCTGCCAAGATCCACCGCTTTGAGGATTACCTGCGCCGTTTGAACCAGGAGGAGAAAGACGAAGGCCTCATAAAGAGAGGAGGCTTTAAGCCCTTCCTGCCATGAAGATAATCCACCTCGCCGATTCTCATCTGGGATTCTCCAGCTACAGCCGCCTGGATGAGCACGGCCAGAACAGGATAGAGGAGATGGTCTACTCCGGTTTTGAAAAGGCGATCGAGCAGATAATCAGGGCTCATCCCGATGCCGTGGTCCATGCAGGAGATGTCTTCCATCACGTCCGGCCCAAGATCAAGCCCCTGTTCATCTTCCAGAGGGGGCTGCAGCGGCTGGTGGAGGCAGCAATTCCAGTGATCATAATCAGCGGCAACCACGATGCTCCCAAGAGCTTCAACCAGACCAGCCCCTTCCGGCTCTTCGAGGGTTTGAGGGATGTGCATATCGCCCAGCGCTACAGCTATGAGCGCTTCGAGGTGGGCGACCACTGTTTTCATTGCATTCCCTTCTGCCTGGAGCCGCAGGACTACCTGACGGAATTCGGGGAAATCAAGCGCTCGGGAAGGGATGTCCTGGTGATGCACGGCATGGTCGAGTCTCTGAAAAACCAGAAGATGAGGAGCGTGGGCGAGCACGAGCTGAATGACAGCCTCCTGAAAAGCGACTTCGACTATATCGCTCTGGGCCACTATCACGGCCAGGCCCAGGTTTCTGCCAATGCCTATTATAGCGGTTCGGTGGAGTACTTCAACTTCGGAGAGGCCCGAGATGTGAAAGGCATGCTTCTCGTCGACCTGGAGACTGGAAAAGCATCCAATGTACCGGTAAAGCCCAATTACATGATAGACCACCCGCCGATAGACTGCAGCGGCATGCGATCCGATGAGATAGCAGAGATCATCATGGATATGTGCCATGAGGATGAAATTTCAGATCGGATGGTTCGGATAAATTTAAAGAACGTCAACCGGGTGGCCTACAGGAGCATAGATCAGGGAAAGCTCAACCGCCTGGGAGGGGCAGCGATCTACTTCAAGATCCGGCTGGATTTTTGCGATGAAGAGGACAGAATTGAGCGGCCGGTGGACCGAAGGATGCTTCATGTGGATTTCGCCGGATTTTTGGGGGAGAGGCGTTCGGCGAATCTGATACCGGAGACTATCAAGGACGAGGTGGTAAGCTATGGGACAGAGATCATGAAAAAGGCGGTACTAGCCAGGCAAAAAGAGACAACAGATGCACCTTAACAAGCTTTTCATGCATAACTTCAAGAAATTCCGCCGGGCGGAGGTGGAGTTTCAGGATGGGCTCACCGGCATCGTGGGAGGCAACGGCGCCGGTAAGAGCACCATTGTGGAGGCCATAGCCTGGTCTTTATACGGAAGCCGGGCTTCGAGCATAAAGAGGGACTTCATACGCAACTCCCGGGCAGGTGATGCGGAGACTGTGGAGGTCAAGCTCTCCCTTTCTTTGGGGAAGAGGGAGCTGGATATCTACCGCTCCATGAAAGGGAAGAATATGTCACCGGAGGCATTTCTATTCCTGGACGGGCAGAGGATTGCCGCCGGCACAAAGGAGGTCGACCAGAGATTGGAGGATATTCTGAAGATCAGCTATCAGGATTTCATGAAGACCTTCTACGCCCGGCAAAAGGACCTGGACAACCTCCTCAAAGAGGGCGGAATGGGAAAGAGGGAGTATCTGCTCAAGCTCCTCGGCCTTGAGGACATCAAGGAGAGCGCCCTGGAGCAGATCAAATCCGATCGATCAAGCCTTGAAGACCAGAGAAGCCGGCTGGCCGGAGCCTTGGGGGAGATCGGGGAGGTCCAGGCCCGGCTGATGGAGGCGTCACGGGAGATATCCTTTGTCAGAGAGGGGCTGGTGGAGGGGGAAAGATGCGAAGCCCAATTGCTGGGGGAGAAGGAGTTGCGGCTCATGGAACTGGATGTTCTTAACCAGAAGATGAACTCTTATGGCATTCTGGCGGAGAGGGCCTCCCGGCTGCAGGAGGAAGCCAGGAGCCTGGAGGTTCTCGTAGCCAGAGATGAAGGGCGTCTGAAGGAGATCGAGGCATCAAAGAGGCTTCTCGAAAAGATCGGTCCCGCTCTGGATAGGCTGACCGGAGTCCTGTCAAGGCTCGAGCTGCTTGAGCCCAGGAGGAACCTGTACGAGGAGATCTCCAGGAAAATAGCAGTGGCAAAGTCTCGACTGGAGGGAGATAGAGCTGCTCTGGAGAAGGATGAGAAGAGGCTCGTGCAGCTTGAAGGGGATAGGGCCAGGCTCGATGAGCTTCTGCCCCAGGAAGAGGATTACAAAGAGGTTCAAGTGCTCCTGGCCAGGTTGGAAGAGCTGCGAGAGAGGTATGCCAAAATCAGCCTGAGCCAGAAAGAGGATGCTATCAGGCTACAAGGAGCAAGGTCGAACCTGGTCCGAGTGGACAGATCTATAGAGGATCTGCAAAGAGCGTCTGCCAGGTACGAAGAGCTTTGGCCGGCAATAGAAGAAGAGAAGAGGCTGAAAGTTGAGCAGACGAAGCTTTCCGGAGAGAAAGAACGGCAACGAGAGCTTGACCTTCTGGAGAGCCAGAAAAAGGCCCTGGCGGGCAGGATAGCAGCCCTGCGGGAGGCGGCAGCAAAAATCCGGGAGAATCTTCTGGGCCTGGGAGACCTGGAAGAGAGAGAGGAACAACTGCGCCGGCAGGACAGGGACCTTGATTCTCTCGGATCCGAGCTGAATAACGCCTTAGCCGATCTCAGAGGGAGCCTGAAGGTTCAAGAGAATACGTATCTGGAAAATGAGAGGGCACTTAAAAAGGTCAGATCTTTAGGAAGTGAGGGGCTCTGTCCCACCTGCGAGAGGCCTATAGAGGGCCAGAGGGATCTGCTCCTCGGAAAGTACCAGTTCGCTCTGGCCCAGGCAAAAGAGGAGAGGGAGAAGCTGAAGGGATTGGCAGGATCACTTACTGAGAAGATCGAGGGGGTGGCAAGCTCTCGTAGCCGGCTGGCCGGGGCCTTCGAGGAACTGAATGCCAAAAAGAGCCTGCGCTCTGCTCTGCAGGCGGATATGAGAAATGCCGATTTGCAGATAAAAGAGGCCACTGAAGAGATGGAAGGGATCATGGCTATGGTCGGATCTTTTGGTCCTGTCTCCTTTGACGCCAAAAGGCTCCAGGATGTCGAAGCCGCTCTGACAAAGCTCGCGCCAATGGCGGAGGAGTGCCAGGGCCTGGCAGTGCGAAAAGAGGAGCTGCCCCGGAGGGTACTGGAACGGGAGGCGATAAAAGAAGAGATAGAGACACTGGCCAAGAGAGGGGAGCATCTGGAGGAGCAGATCAGAGAGCTGGGCTACTCAGAATCTCAATATATCGAGGCTAAAAGATTGTGGGAGTGCTGCAAGTTCCCGCACGAGCAGTTTATCACCCTTCTGGAGAGGACAAAGGAGATCCCGGCTCTGGAGGAGAAGATTGCTCTTCAGAGGAGCGAGATAGAAAAAGCCTCCCGGTCCCTGGTGGAGCTGGAGAGATCTGTCAAGGATCTGGGCTTTGATCCGGAAGAGTACAGCTCTTTACTGGCAGAGAGAAAGAGGCTGGCCCAGGCGGAGGAAGAAGCCAATAAAATAAAAATCCGGCTGGCTCTTGAGCCCGAGGTCAAAGAAAAGCTGGCCGAGTCTCAAGGTGCCCTGGAAGCCAGGCAATTGGATATCGCCCGGATAAGGGCGGAGATGGAGTCATTGGCCTACAGCCAGAGGACCCATGAGATGGCAAAACTTGCCCTGGCCGAGGCGGAGAGGAATCTCGTGGCATCGCAAAAGGAACTGTCCGACAAGAGGATTCGCCTTGGCGTCCTGGAAGCGGAACTGGCAAGGCTGAAAGAAGAGGAGAAGAGAAAGAAGGAGCACGAAAAGAGGCTGGAAGAGACCTCGAGGAAGCTGGAGGTGGTGGAGATGACCCGAGGCCTTGTCAACGATTTCATGGATCAGGTTCTGATCAGGGTGAAAAACGATATTGCCAAAGCGGCCAGCGAAATCCTGGAGGAGGTCTCAGGCAAGTACAGCCTGCTGAAGATCGACGACGACTTCAACATTCAGGTGGAGGACGGCGGCAATTACTACCCCATCTCCCGCTACTCCGGCGGGGAGATCGATATGATCGCCGTATCGGTGCGGGTGGCCATAAGCGAGTACCTGATGCGCTTCGGCCCGGATGGTGAGAGCTACTCCTTCCTGATCTTGGACGAGGTCTTCGGCAGCCAGGATATCGAGCACCGGGAGAAGATGATCCAGATGTTAAGAAGCTTAGAAGAGCGTTTTCCCCAGATAATCGCCATCAGCCACATCAGCGACGTGCAGGGGCAGTTCGACAATACATTGCTGGTGGTGGAGGACGAGCTGGGCAACAGCCGGGTAGAGGCAATTTGATTTGATCTATCAACTCACCATCCAGCTGAAAGCACAGCGGTTCCTTAAGAAGCTAAAAAAGAAAAATCCGGATGCAGCGTCAGAAGTAGTAATGGATATATTTGAGCTAAAAAATGATCCCAAGACATCGATGTGAGTTTATAAAAGATGGCTTCGTCAGTTGAAATCATAAAGAACAAAAGTTCCCGAAAGCTTGATGCCTTCATAGACTCCTTGACCGACAAAGAGATTGATGAGTTGAACGCCGATGAAGGCGGTGATGAAGAGCCTATGCCTTTTGAGGAGTTTTGCAGGAAAGCAGGCATTAAACTTCAAAAATAATTAAGATAGCCCTAGAGCCAGGAGTGAACCCCTGATAGTAGACAGGTAGTTAAGCAACAGTATTTAAAGCAACCTCCAATTCGAACTGATCCGGAGACATGTAATGTTGATCACGTACTCCCTTTATCCCCGATGCAAGGCGGATTTTTTTAAATAAAATCTGGGGGGGTGTCAGACACCCCATCCAAGATAGGTTTGGGTCTGTTTATGGATGGCTGCCAATTCCTCAAGGGGCATCGCCCATCTCGACACAGAGGACATAGGGATCCGCCGTAGAGCGCTTGTACCAGAGCCTCGCCTGACTGAGTCCCACCTCCTTCAGCATGGAGTTCAGCTCCTCCGGTGCCACCGGCTTCAGCGTTCCGGCGCTGACGTCGAAGAGGTAGCTTGTCCCTCCCTTCAGGGTAAACGGTCCATAGGCCTTCCAATCGTCGGATACCCCTATGTATCCGGAGACTCTCTTTCCGCTCCAGATTATGTATCTCCCGGGGTCTAAGAGGCATCCTGCTGTGTTCCTATCAGTGGAGCTGGCCCCGAGATCGGTATAATCGACCACCGGCCAGGGTAGAAGGTCGAGGCTCTGGCATGGTGCACCCTCCCTGCAATCGAAGTCGGCACACTTCGGCCTTCCTTCAACGAGCCCCACCTCTTCCGACCTGTCGAAGTCCCCATCAGATAAGGATCTCTGATCATCCCATATTACTACGCTTCCTATCAGCCCATGAGTGTCAGATCTCCAAGAGTCTGTTCCGATGAGGACCGTCGCATAATTCGGGTTTGGAAGCCCGCCAGTGTGGGGATTAGTTCCCTTCAGGATCCCATCGACCCAGATCTCCACCCCCCGGGGCCCCCAGGTCCCCATGACATGTCGCCATTCTCCGATAAGATCTTCTGGAGGTATGCCGCTATCTGCCACCTTCCATCCGCCAGCCCATATCATGAAGACCAGGTTTTTGGAGTACCTGCTGTGCGTACCCAGGTAGAATCCGTCATCATAGCTTCCGCCGTACTCCCTCCCTGACGCCGCTAGGACGAAGTCCTTAGGGGCCGACTCAAGTCTGACCCACATCTCTATAGACCCTTGCTTGAGGTCCCTCGTCGGGTTCTGGTGGACGTTCCCTACCCTCACATAATCTCCGCTCCCGTCCAGCTTCAGGGCAGGAGCGTATCCCTCTTCTGCGACGATGGATACGTTACCAAATAATTCTCCGGGATGCTGTCCGGTCGCGTCGTCGGCATCCCCATCGAAGTAGTAAAGGGCAACGACGGTTTCTTCGATCTCTCCGTTTGCGGCGGGTGAAGACTCCCTCCGCACCACAGAGAAGGTGTTGCTCCGGGCGATCTCTTCATAACTGCTGCTTCCGGCCCAGTTCTCAAACATCCTGAACTCGTACTCCCCCAATTCCTGGGGGGCGGCAAAAGTCAAAGTCCCGCTCTTTTCGCCTCGCAGGTAGCTCCACTCCCCGTATCTTTCATTCGCTGCGTCTATCCTGTAGATGGCGATCCAATCGGTGTCGAATCCTGGTGCGCCAGAGTAGACGACGGTTATCTTATCTGCAGGGTTTACTGCAGATGGCGAAGCAGAAAGGGTCGGCAGCTGGCCGGAACCGAGGCTGATAACTGCAAAGAACAATAAGACCATAGTGCCAGCGCATAAAATCCGTCTTATTTTCAATTTAAGCCACCTCAGGATGAATAAGACGCTAAACTATGAACATCTTTTGGTATCATATCATTTTTGGGTAGTCCACCTTGGCAGGCTCTTTCTGCTGGAATAGGGACTGTCCTGGCTATGGCAAAGTAGATCACGGCAACATCGTTCGATACGGCCGGATCGACAAGGCACTCAGCACTTGAAATGCATACTACTGTCGCAGGCATCGTTCTCTAAAATATAGAAGTGATGAGGGAATAATACGGCAATCGATTCCTATACTAATTGTTCTTTCGCTGGGATCTTTTATATAATTGCTATAATCTTCAGCCATACTGTCTTGCCCCGCTGGTTCGATTGATAGATTATATGAAAGAACTTTCGGATGGTTATTTGGTATATGATAAAAAAATATGAATTATTCACACGAAGCGAAACAGGACAGGTACGAAATATTTTCGGGACTACACAAAATTTTCCCTTCATCACAATATAATCGCTCTGCTCTAAAATGCGTGGCTAACGTACTGTAGAAAATTTTCCTTTGTGCCTTTGCGCCTTTGTGGTGAGGCCTACGAATCCCGATTTCACCATACTTCAGCCCAAAGCATAGCGCAGCAGTCCGGCCAGCTTCAAGCCATCCCAGTCCAAATGAAGGAGCATCTTGATCATCAGACTGCTGGGCCGGTCGATATCCCCATGCTCTTCTATGGTTTTGATGAGCCCGGGCCTTCCGGCCAGGTAATTCACCAGCTCGTCGCATTCTTTTGCGCTCATTCGATTCAGCATCCGGTTTGCCCTCATGCCGATCTCAAGCTCCCGGCCCAGATTAGCCCGCCAGATCCTGTCGTACTCCTGCAGCCTCTGGGCAGAGCCGTCGCCTTCCATTGCAGCAGCTGCAGCCACGCCACCTGCGATTTTGGCCGCCACCAGTCCGGGATAGATCCCTCCTCCTGAGGTGGGCTTGACCTGGCCGGCAGCATCGCCCACCACCAGCAGGCCATGGGCGACGGTCACCGGGGGCGGGCCAAGCGGCAGGCCGCCTACGTTTATCGTTGTTGCCGATCCAAGGATCCTCTTCCTTATCACCTCCTGCCCGAGAAATCTCTTCAAATGCTCGCATCCCCTCTCTCTGGCGCACAGGCCGATGCGGGCTGTCTCTTCTCCTGTGGGTATCACCCAGGCGAAGAGGCCTGGTGCCGCTCCCAGGTGCACCTCCAACGATTCTGGGTCCTCTACTGCAAAGGGAACTTCCACCTGCGCTCCGGACAAAACCAACTCCGGAGGCATGATCCCCGCCTGCCGGGCCAGCCTGCCCCTGACTCCTTCTGCGCTGATGACAATCGATGCCCTGATCTCATCTCCTCCCCCAAGGGAGAGAACGCTCTCATCCCCCTCCCGTCTTATTCTTCTGACCGGCGAGCAGAGCCTCATCTCCACCCCCTCATGCAGGGCCTCGCAGGCTGCCGCCCGGTCAAAGAGCCTCCTGTCCACTACACTTGCCCTTGGATCCTTGGCTTTGAAGTCCAATCGATTCCCGCCAGGGGAATAGATCGCTGCCCCTTTTATCTTCCTCAGGACAAAGGAGCTGTCCGGCAGCTCCGACTCCGCCAGAGCGCCCAGGCCCAGGAGGCCGGCGCATTCCACCGGCCAGCCCACCGCTGGATGCTCCTCCAGAATGACCGCATTAGCTCCCGATTTGGCGGCATACTTGGCGGCCATGGAGCCTGCCGGGCCGGCGCCGATGACAGCTACATCAAAGCGTTCTTTCAGGATAGACATCTCTCCAGGTATTCTGCCAGATCGCATATCGTCTCGATCTTTTCATCGATCTGAGTGCCATCGGAGATGCGGTCGTACACCAGATCCCAGCAGGAATAGTTCCTCAGCCTGAGAACGGGCTCTCCTTTTGGCGTCCAGGCCATTTCAATCTCATAGCGCATCCACTGGCCGTTCTCTCGTCTGACCTCAAAGCTTGGACAGTCTCCGACGGCGCCGCCGGAAAAGGCTATTCTTCCGCCATCCACTTCCTCATCGATCTGTGCATTGATGAACAGCCTTATCCAGCGTATATATTTCGAGTAACGGTAAGCCCCCTCCGAGAGACTGACAGGACCCTCCCAGCCGGGGATCTCTCTCATGTTCTCCAGATTCCATTCCTCCAAATTCACATTATCCAGATTGTGCCGAGAGCATATGCCTCTTGCGGGTGGCTAAAAAAATGGCCTAAGGTGCAAAAGATTTTGTACAATCCAGGGTTAATAATACTCTATGGCAGAGGTAGTGCAGCTGGTCGAAAAGACAGCAGGAAAGGAGGAAGATGGGGCGGAGGACGAGGAGCCAATCCCCTCTGCGCCTCCCAGAACCATATGGTCAGGCAGCCTGCGAATAGGTCTGGTCAACATTCCGGTCAAAGCCGTCTCCATGATCCGGAACACCCGCATAAGCTTTCGCATGCTTCACAAAGCTTGCAAGACCCCCATATCCTTCAAGCGCTACTGCCAGGAGGGGGAGGAGGTCTCGCTCGCGGACATCGTCTATGGTTATCCTCTGGGAAATGAGAAGTATGTGGTTTTGGAGAAAAAGGAGATAGACAAAGCTAAGCCCGAGTCCAGGAGCACCATAGCCCTCGACCGCTTCGTCAGCTTCTTTGAGGTTGATCCTCATTACTTTGAGAAGACCTATCTGCTCCTGCCCGACCGCTCAGAGGAGGCCTATTCTCTCTTGAGGGCGGTGATGGAAAAGACGGGCAAAGCGGCCATCGGCAGGATAACCATGCACTCCAGGGAGAGGCCGGTCATTGTCCACTACTACCGGCAGGCAATCGCGGCCACCACCATGAGGTATCCTGATGAGATACGGGACCCGTCGGGGTATAGCGTACTCAAAGAGCTTCCCGAGCCATCGGAAAAGGAGATGGTGCTGGGATTTGAGATCGTTCGAGGCCTGACAGGAGAGCTGGATTACAGCGCTTATGAGGATGAGTACAAGAAGAGAATCGAGGCCCTGGTGAGGTCCAAGATGGAGGGTATCGTGAGCGTGCCGGAGAGGAAGAAGAAGGAGAAGCCCCCTGCCAAGAGCCTGATGGAGGCCCTGCGGGCGACGGCAGATTCGCTGAAATGAATCCCATCAAGCCGATGCTGGCTGTATCCGGCCAGCCCTTCAGCAGAGAGGGGTGGATCTTCGAGCCGAAGATAGACGGGACCCGCTGCATAGCCTCGGCCCAAAAAAGGGTCCTGCTCTCCAACCGAAGGCTGGCGGATATCACCTATCGCTACCCTGAGCTGGCCAGTGCCCTGGGCAGCCTGCAGGGCGAGTGCGTCCTGGACGGCGAGATCACCGTCTTCAAGAAGGGCATTCCCAATTTCCGTTCTCTGGCTGAGCGGGACCATCAGAACGATCCGATCAGGATAGACTACCTCTCCCGCGCCATGCCGGCCAGCTATGTCATATTCGATATCCTCAGTCTTGATAAAGAGAGCCTGATGCACCTTCCCCTCAAAGAGAGAAAGAGGATATTGTTCAGGGAATTGGAGGCGGACCTGAAGGATAGCGAGACCCTGACCCTAATCGACTCATTTCCCGAGAACGGGGAGGATTATTTTCAGGCAGCTTTGAAGATGGGGATTGAGGGAGTGGTCGGCAAGAGGCTGGAGTCGCTCTATCTTCCCGGCACCAGGAGCCAGGACTGGGTGAAGATCAAAAAGAGCCTCAAGCTGGATTTGGTTGTGGGCGGCTATATTCCAGGCAAAGGAGATCGAAGGCCATATTTTGGCGGACTGCTCCTTGGCGCCTACAGCCAGGGCGAGCTGGTGTACATCAGCAGAGTGGGGTCGGGCTTCACAGAAGAGGAGCTGCAGGATATCACCGGCCGCTTTTCGCCCAGGGAAAAGCCTCCGTTCTCCAATCCGCCAGCAACTGCGGGAGTGGTATGGATCGAGCCGAAGATGGTGGTGCAGGTCACCGCACTGGAGAGGACACATGACTGCGGCCTGAGAGCTCCGGTATTCTTGCGGATGAGGGATGACAAGGAGCCGGAGGAGTGCACTCTGGATCAGTTCGGATAGCGAAAGAATGCAAGGGAGGGGTTTGGTTTCATATCCTTGTTTTCGGTGGTTACTTCGTTGTTTAGCAGGGGTTAACTTGAATCGCAAATTATCTGTATCCTTTTGCCCCTGTGGTGAAGCGCTATGCTCTGACCCAACCACAGAGAAACAGAGACTATAACCGCTGCCGTACCTCATCCAAATGATTCAGCGAAGAGCCATAAACCACAAAGCACACAAAGGACACAAAGACCGCACCAAAGGATTATTGGGCTATCAAGAACAGGATTAACCTTTGCGAGGCCTTTGTGATCTTTGTGCTCTATATGGCTAAAATCCGTTGTCTGTAATCCAATCAAACCGATCTACGACGAGTATAAACCAGGCTCCTCGCTATTTTGCACGGGTGGACTTTGAATCGCAAATTATCTGTATCCTTTTGCACCTGGGTGAACCGCGATCCTGACCCAACCACAGAGGCGCAGAGGAACAGAGGCTATATTCTCTGCCGGACCTCACACATATAATTCAACGAAGGCTTTTCTCGTGGAACTTGCTCTTGATGATGTCTCCTCGGGGATGTAATGCGGGCCAGGGGCAGGTTTCCCATGGAAAACCAAAAAAAATCAAATGCAAGAGGCTAGCTATCCACCTCCATCAGATGACCTTTTCTGGTCGGGCTTGTTCACAGAAATATCTTCAAGCGCTCGCAAGAGAGCCTTCTT
>Ga0228536_1001087_pt1 | contig 31981 bp, 23 predicted proteins | sample SJ1Smetagenome_FD_168611 | JGI IMG/M metagenome (GOLD analysis project Ga0228536, IMG submission 168611) | Enriched culture of PCE-dechlorinating microbial communities from Ithaca, New York, USA - SJ1.S | ecosystem: Engineered > Modeled > Simulated communities (microbial... > Unclassified...
CATGCATTACTCACCCGTCCGCTACTATATGACACTTCAGCAAGCTTCCATGTCATACCGTTCAACTTGCATGTGTTAAGCACGCCGCCAGCGTTCGTCCTGAGCCAGGATCAAACTCTCAAATAATTTATTGCAGGACTTCGCTTGCATCTTTATGCACTGTATTCTTTTTTCAAGTTCCGGCGTCGCCCCGTGAGGCAACGGCGAAGAATATACCACGCCCAAAAAGGTTTGACAAGCCCCCTTTTTCAATTTCGGCGAAAAAATTTTTCCGGAGGGATGGTATAATCAGGCAGAACAGGATGTGAACTGATTCTGATGCGTCCCCGAGGGGATGTTTTCTGTTTGCAAGGAGGAACGTCATGGCCCGTGTATCAAGCTCATCTTCCGAGAGAGATCCGTCGTCTCCGGCACGACGGAACGGAAAACCGCCGAAGAGAAGATCCCTTCTCAAGTCGGTTTTCCTTGTGTTCTTTTTCCTGTTTCTTCTGGCCGGAGCGGCTGTTTCGGTTTTTGTGGCCCTGTACCTGAGGGATATTTCCGAGGATCTGCCCACTGCCACGGAGATGCTGGCCCACAAGGCGAACGTGGCAAGCGTGATCTACGACCGGAACGGAGAGCCCGTCGCCCGGCTGTTCACGGAGAACCGGCAGCCGGTGGAGCTGAGAAACATTTCTCCGTGGATCATCAAGGCCACCCTGGCTGCGGAGGACTCCTCCTTCTATCAGCACGGAGGGATCCGCCTTCTTTCCATTGCCCGGGCTTTTATTGAAAACCTTTCAAACCGGGGGGTCAGGCAGGGGGGGAGCACCATCACCCAGCAGCTTGCCAGAAACCTATTCCTCAGCCAGGAACGTACTTTTGAACGCAAAGCCAAAGAGGCCATTCTTACCGTACGGATGGAACAGCTATTTACCAAGGACCGGATCATGGAGATGTACCTGAATACGATTTACTTCGGCCACGGCGCCTGGGGAGTGGATACAGCGGCCAGAACGTACTTCGGGAAGCCGTCATCCGAAATCACCCTCCCTGAAGCTGCCATACTGGCAGGTCTGATAGCGGCTCCGGGAAGATACAGCCCCCTTTCGAACTTCGAAAGCTCGAAGGTCCGGCAGAAGTACGTGCTGGACAGGCTGCTTACCCTGGGCTGGCTCAATGAAAAAGAGCGTGACGAGGCCTTCGCGGCCGAGCTGGAATTCAAGCATGTTCCCAACAAGGTGCAGGAGTTCAACAGGGCTCCCTATTTCGTTGCCCACCTGCTGTTCAACGAACTGCTTCCGAAGTACGGGCCGGACCTGGTCTACTCGGGGGGCATGGAGATCCACACCACCCTGGACCTGAAGATGCAGGAGGCCGCGGAAAAGGCCATGAAGGGGCTGAAGAGCCAGGGAGCCATCGTGGGCATGGACCCGGAGACGGGAGAAGTGCTGGCCATGGTGGGAGGGCACGATTTTGCCGTGAGCAAGTTCAACCGGGCGACCCAGGCCTTCCGCCAGCCTGGATCGGGCTTCAAGCCCGTCGTGTTCGCCTCGGCCTTCGAATCAGGGCTCCTGCCGACGGACCACTTTCTTGACATGAAGATCGAGTACGAAAAGAAGGGGCCGAACATGACGGTGTGGGCTCCGGAGAATTACAGCGGCAAGTTCAGCGGCGAGGTGACCCTCGAATACGCGCTGATTCATTCGATAAACACTGTGGCTGTGCGGCTGATCGACTATGTGGGAGCACGGAATATCCTGACCACGGCGCGGAACATGGGGATCACGTCGCCCCACGTGCCCGCCGATCTTTCCCTTGCCCTTGGAACGGCGAGCATCACCCCCCTGGAGATGGCGGTGGTGTTCTCCGCCTTCGCCAACAACGGAAAGACGGTAACGCCCCTGATGATACGGGAGATCCGGTCGGGGAACGGCGATGTGCTTGAATCCCGGAGCCCCTTTTCAACCCCGGGGATCTCTCCCGAGACGGCGGTGACGGTCCGGTCCATGCTGATCGACGCCGTGCGGTCCGGAACGGGCACCCGGGCACTGCTGAAGGACAGGGAGACTTTCGGCAAGACGGGCACGACGAATGATTACAGCGACGCCTGGTTCCTGGGCGGCGTTCCTGGTCTGACGGCGGTGGTGTACGCCGGAAACGACGACCACAAGCCCCTCGCCAAGAAGGGCGCCACGGGTGGAGTCATCGCCGCGCCGGTCTGGAAGGCATTTGTTGAAGAGGCCGTGAAGGGCCGGAATCTGCCGCTGCAGTTCTCCGTTCCGGAAGATGCGGACGTGGAGAGCGTCAAGATCTGCCGGACGTCCGGGTTCCGGGCAATCAGCGGGTGTTCGGCGGTGACCATTTTCATGCGGAAGAACGCCGCCCCCCAGACGAACTGCCCCATCCACGGCGGCGACATGTACGCCAGTTCCCAGGATCCGAACGCTCCGAGGCTGATACTGGTTCACAACGACAGCGAGACCTATGCGTCTTCGGGTCAGTACGCCGACGCGGGGACAGCGGGACCTCCTCCCGAGACGGGGCCTGTGAAGGTGAGCAAGCCGACAGGGCCTTCCGAGGCGGTAGCGCCTTCGGACATGGCGTACAAGGACCCGAACCCCGCGGATTCCGTGGAGGATAAGTACCAGAAGCTGCTGAAGCAGTACGGGATTACGAATTGACGGCTGGAAGAGAACCGGGGGCCCCGAAAGGGGCCCCCGGTTGTTTGAAGGGGTGTCTGTCGTGTCAGCCCGTGGGCGGGTTTATGGTTTTGTCATCCCGAGGCCGGGTTTATGGCCGAGGGATCTCGGTTCTGAGGACCTTCAGAATCAAGAGCAGATCCTCCCCCTTCGGGGACGCTTCGCGATCGCTTCGCTCAGGATGGCAAGCAAGGGCAAACCCAAGGCAGATCCTTCGCTTCGCTCAGGATGACAGCAAAAGCGAGATCCTCCCCCTCCGGGGATGCTGTGCGATCGCTTCGCTCACTCGGGATGACAGCATTTTTTTGTCATCCTGAGGGCGTTTTTTGCCCGAAGGATCTCGGTTTGAGGACTTTCAGAATCAAGAGCAGATCCTTCCCCTCCGGGGACGCGATCGCTCCGCTCAGGATGACAAGCAAAAGCGAGATCCTCCCCCTTCGGGGATGCTTCGCGATCGCTTCGCTCACTCGGGATGACAGCATTTTTTTGTCATCCTGAGGGCGTTTTTTGCCCGAAGGATCTCGGTTTGAGGAGCTTTAGAATCAAGAGCAGATCCTTCCCCTCCGGGGACGCGATCGCTCCGCTCAGGATGACAGCAAAAGCGAGATCCTCCCCCTTCGGGGACGCTGTGCGATCGCTTCGCTCAGGATGACAGAGCACTTCGTTCACTCGGGATGACAGCATTTTTTTGTCATCCTGAGGGCGTTTTTTGCCCGAAGGATCTCGGTTTGAGGAGCTTTAGAATCAAGAGCAGATCCTCCCCCTCCGGGGATGCTTCGCGATCGCTCCGCTCAGGATGACAGCAAAAGCGAGATCCTCCCCCTTCGGGGATGCTTCGCGATCCGGCGGAAAAACACGCCGTCAGGATGACAGGCAAGGGCAAACTTGCGCGACCGCGATCGCTCCCCGGAATGACAATTCTTCCCCCCTACATCCCGCCCCGTATGCCGTCGAGGATGATTTTCTGCTCCGCCGAGGCGACGATGCGCCGTGTGTAGTCCAGGGCGTCGGGGTTGACGCTGATGCTGTCCATGCCCATGGCGACGAGTTTCTCCGCAAAGTCGGGGAAGACAGACGGGCCTTCGCCGCAGATGGAGCACGGTATGCCCGCTTTCCGGGCCGCCCGGACGGTCATGGATATGGCCTCCAGGACGGAGGGGTGCCGTTCGTCGAAGTAGCCCATGGCGCCGAGCTTGCCCGAATCCCTGTCCACGCCGAGGATAAGCTGGGTGAGGTCGTTGCTTCCGATGGTGAAGCCGTCGCAGAGGGAGGCGAACCGGTCGGCCTGCAGTACGACCGAAGGCACTTCCACCATGAGCCAGACCTTGAAGGACGGGCCGGAGACAAGCCCCTCGGACTCGAGGATGGCCCTGACCTGCTCCATTTCCCGGAGGGTCCGGACAAAGGGTATGATGACGGAGAGGTTGGTGAGGCCGAAGTGATCCCGGACTTTCTTCACGGCGCGGCATTCGAGGCGGAAGCCCTGTTCGTAATCGGGGGAGACATACCGGGACGCTCCCCTCCAGCCGAGCATGGGATTGGATTCAAGGGGTTCCAAGTCCTGACCGCCCCGGAGCTTGCGGAAGTCGTTGGTCCGGAAGTCGCTGAAGCGCATGAGCACAGGTCTTGGAGAGAATCCCGAGGCGACGGCGGCTATGCCTTCGGCGAGCTTGTCCACGAAGAGGGTTTCCTGTTTCGTCCGGACGAGGTAGATGGGGTGGATGCCGATGTCGCCGGTGAAGATGAATTCGGTTCTGAGAAGGCCGACACCGTCGGCCGGCAGGACTGAGCACCGCTCCACCGAGGCCGGGCCTTCAAGGTTGATAAGTATTTTGGTTGCCGTGACGCTCTGGGGAATCGGGGAGGCGGCAGGCTGCCCCTGTGCCGCCGTACGGGGCGACGCGGCCGGGAGGGCCGAAACGGCGGAGACAAGCGAAGGAGCTGCGCGCTCTTCTCCCTGGAAGACAACTCCCCGGGTTGCGTCCACTACCACGTTCTGTCCTTCGGCGAGGACTTCGGTGGCGTTCCTGGCACCCACTATGCAGGGTATTCCGAGCTCCCGGGAGAGTATGGCGGCGTGGCACGTGCGGCCGCCTTCGTCGGTGACGACGGCTCCGGCTTTTCGGAGCGCGGGGATCATGTCCGGCGTGGTCATGGTGGTCACGAGGATGTCGCCGTCGGTGATCTTCACCGCATCGGCTGATCCGGGAACAAGGACGACCTTTCCGGCGGCGAGGCCGGGAGAGGCGGCGAGGCCCCTGCAGAGAAGCTTCCGCTCGGGAGTTACCGGAGCAGGGGACGAGTTCTCGTGCTTCCCGTTCTTTGTCATGATCTCAGGTCCTTTCAGAAAGATCCGCGCCGGGTGTACACCCGGCGCGGTGGATCTTCTTCAGTTCTAGCTGATTTTGCCCATGGCCGCGTGGGCGGCGGAGATCCGGGCCACGGGGACCCTGAAGGGCGAGCAGCTCACGTAGTTGAGGCCCACGGCATGACAGAAGGCGATGCTGGAGGGGTTGCCTCCGTGCTCGCCGCAGATGCCGATGGAAAGCTTGGGATTGACTTTCCGTCCCTTTTCCACGGCGATCTCCATGAGGGCGCCCACGCCGTCCCGGTCGAGCTCGTGGAAGGGGTTGACGGGGAGAATGCCCTTGTCCTCGTAGTGACCGAGGAATTTGCCCTCGGCGTCGTCGCGGGAGTATCCGAAGGTGGTCTGGGTGAGGTCGTTGGTGCCGAAGCTGAAGAATTCAGCGTGCTCGGCGATCTGATCGGCCACGAAGGCTGCGTGGGGTACTTCGATCATGGTGCCCACGAGGTAGCTGAACTTCTTGCCGGACTTTTCCATGTAGTCCTTGGCGATTTCGTCGATCTGCTTTCTGAAGAACTCCATCTCGGTCTTCACGCCCACAAGGGGGATCATGATTTCGGGATGAATGTCGATGCCCTCGTCCACAAGCTGCAGGACGGCCTCGAAGATGGCGCTGGCCTGCATGGCGGAGATTTCGGGGTAGACGATGCCGAGGCGGCAGCCCCGGAAGCCGAGCATGGGGTTGGACTCCTTGAGGGATTCCACCTTGGCCATGACCTTGCGGACGCCGTCGGCCTCGGGAGAGTGTTCCTTTCCGGCGGCGACGAGTTCGGCGAGCTCTTCCTCGAGGTCCCTCTCCTTGGGCATGAACTCGTGGAGGGGCGGGTCGAGGAGGCGGATGATGACGGGAAGGCCCTGCATTTCCTTCAGGATGCCGTAGAAGTCTTCCTTCTGCATGACCTTGAGCTCATCGAGGGCCTTGACCCGCTCCTCGTAGCTGTCGGCCACCACGAGGCGCTGCATGACGGGAAGGCGGTCGGCGGCCATGAACATGTGCTCGGTGCGGCAGAGGCCGATGCCCTTGGCGCCGAAGGACCGGGCGCGCCGGGCGTCCTCGGGGGTGTCGCCGTTGGCCCAGACCTGGAGGCGGGCAAATTCGTCGGACCAGGAGAGGACGGTCTTGAAGTCTTCGCTGAAGGAAGCCTCCTTGAGGGGGGCGCCGCCGATGAGAACCCGGCCGGTGCTGCCGTCCACGGTGATGGTGTCTCCCTTGCGGACGACCCTGTCGCCCTTGGAGATGGTCTCCTTGTTGAGGTCGATGAGGATGTCCTCACATCCGCTGACGCAGGGCTTGCCGAGTCCGCGGGCGACCACGGCGGCGTGGCTGGTCATGCCTCCGCGGCTGGTGACGATGGCCTCGGCGGCGAAAAGGCCGTGGATGTCGTCGGGGCAGGTCTCGGGCCTGGCAAGGATGACTTTCTTGCCGGACTTGGCCAGTTCGACGGCGTCGTCGGCGTCGAAGCAGACGATGCCCACGCCGGCGCCGGGGGAAGCGGGAAGTCCCTTGGCGAGCACTTCATTCTCCGCCTTGGGGTCGACCTGCCGGTGCAGGAGCATTTCAACCTGCTCGGGGGAGACCCTGCCGACGGCGGTTTTCTTGTCGATGAGGCCTTCGTTCACCATGTCCACGGCGATCTTGACTGCCGCCCCGGCGGAGCGCTTGCCGTTCCGGGTCTGGAGGATGTAGAGCTTGTTGCGCTCGATGGTGAACTCGATGTCCTGCATGTCCTTGTAGGCCTTCTCGAGGTTGGTGGTAATCTCGAAAAGTTCGTCGTAGATGGCGGGCATGGCATCCTTGAGCTGGGCGATGGGAAGGGGCGTCCTGATGCCGGCCACCACGTCCTCACCCTGGGCGTTGACGAGGAATTCGCCGTAGAGCTCCTTCGTTCCGTCGGAGGGGTTCCGGGTGAAGCACACGCCGGTGCCGCAGTCGTCGCCCAGGTTGCCGTAGACCATGGAGACGATGTTGACCGCCGTTCCGTAGGTGTCGGGAATTTTGTGGAGCTTCCTGTAGGTGACGGCCCTGGGGTTGCCCCAGCTTCTGAAGACCGCCACGACGGCGTTGCGGAGCTGCTGCCAGGGGTCGGAGGGGAAGTCGAACCCGGCTGACTTTTTGAAGATCTCCTTGAACTTCGCGACCACCTCCACGAGGTCTTTCTCGGGGATCTCGTTGTCGAAGGTCACGCCGAGGGTTTTCTTGGCGTGCTCCAGCACTTCTTCGAAGGCGTCTCCGTTGACTCCGTGGACCACGTTGCCGTACATCTGGATGAAGCGGCGGTAGCTGTCGAAGGCAAAGCGCCTGTCACTGGAGGCCCTGGCCAGGGATTCCACCGATTCGTCGTTGAGGCCGAGGTTGAGCACCGTGTCCATCATTCCGGGCATGGAGACGGGGGCTCCGGAACGGACCGAGACCAGCAGGGGGTTATCTCCCGAGCCGAAGGTCTTGCCCGTTTCTTTCTCAAGGGCATTCATGGCGGCAACGACATCGCCCCAGATGCCGTCAAGGAACTTCTCGTCCTTGCCGTATTCGAGGCAGGCGTGGGTGGTCAGAATGAACCCCTGGGGAACGGGAAGACCGTACTGGACCATCTGGGCCAGGTTGGCTCCCTTGCCTCCCAGGAGATTTTTCATCTCCGCGTTGCCTTCTCTGAAACTGTACACGTACTTCTCTGCGTTCATCTCTATTTCGCACCTCCATGGAATGAATGTCTCTCCTGTGCCCCGGCGAGCAGGGCGAGTATTTCATGGGCCGTTTCCTCTATAGCCCGTTTCGTGACATCGAAAATCACAATGCCGAGATTTTCCATTATACCCGAAGCGTAATCGATTTCCCTCATAATTTCTTCAGAACGTACATACAAACTTTCTTCCGGGGGCAACCCCATCATGGACATGCGCCTGGTGCGGATTTCCCCCAGGGATACGGGCGATCTCGTGAGGCCCACGATCCGCGTCCGGGGAATGCGGAAGAGCTGCGGAGGGGGCTCGATGCCGGGAACGAGGGGCACGTTGGCCGCCATGATGCCCCTGTGGGCAAGGTACATGCACAAGGGGGATTTCCCCGTTCTCGATATGCCCACGATGACCACGTCCGCCTCCTTGAGGATGGAGGGGTTCCCGCCGTCGTCGGCGGCGATGGTGTACTCCACGGCCCGGACACGCCGGAAATACTCCCTGTCCATGGGGTGCAGGAGAGCCCGGTCTTCTTTCGGCCCCTGGCCTGCCGCCGTCTCAAGCCCCGTGAGCACGGGGGAGAAGGCATCGTACTCGTCGGTGCCCTGACCGAGGCAGGTTTCCTTCACGAGCCGGCGGTATTCTCCGGAAAGAAAGCAGTGAAGCACCACGGCGCCTGTCCGGGAGGCTTCGTCCAGGGCCTCGCGGATTTTGTCCTCTCCTGTCAGGGAGCCGAAGCGGGTTATTTCGATGCCCGTCTTGCCGAAGCGGCGGGTGATCCATGACGCGCAGGCCTCGGCAACCTCGGAGAGGCAGTCCGAGAGAACGAAAAGATCCACGTTTTCCCCGTCGGGGAAAGAAAATCCGTTCCGTCGTTCACCGAAGGTGACCACCAGCCTTCCCTTCTTAGCGGGCCCTGAGGAAATCCAGGATCTCCTGGGCAGTCTCTTCCACGGCCCTGTCGGTCACATCGTAGATGCGTGCGCCAAGGGACTTGAGATAGTCGGTGGCGGCCTGCAGCTCCCGATCCACCCGCTCCCTGGTGGCGTAGGCGGAAGCCGACGGTTCGAGACCGAGGAGCCGGAGCCTCTCCTGCCGGATCTGGATGAGCCTTTCAGCCGAGATGATGAGGCCCACGATCTTGGACGATGGTACTTTCCTGATGATCTCCGGGGGATCCACCTCGGGGATGAGGGGGATGTTGGCGGCCTTGAAGCCCTTGTTGGCGATGTACATGGAGAGGGGGGTCTTTCCCGTCCTGGAGACGCCGAGGATGACCAGGTCAGCCTCGGGCAGGGATTCGGTGCTTCGGCCGTCGTCGCACTGGATGGCGAATTCCACGGCCTTGATCTTCTGGAAGTAGTCTTCGTCCAGCTTCCGGAGCAGTCCCGGCGCCTGGAGGGGTTTTCTGCCAAGCCGCATCTCCAGGGCATCCACCATGGGGCCGAGAAGGTCCACAAAGGGAATTCCCGCGGCGGCGGTTTTCTCGGCGAAGACGGAGCGGGTCTGCCGGTCCACCAGGGTGCAGACCACGATGGAAGGGACGGCGGCCGCCCGGGACACGACCTCGTCAATCTTTCCGGATCCCTCCACGTACCGGTACCGGACGATCTTCGAGAAATCGGTGTCGAACTGGCTGATGGCGGCGAGGGCCACGTGCTCCGCCGTCTCGCCGGTGGAATCGGAAACGATAAAAAGGGTCAGGGTTTCCAGGGCGTCCACTCTCCTTTGGTTCGGTAATGGTTCGCTTGGCCGAAGGGGATTCCGGCTGAAAAGTGTCTCCTCCGGAATCCCCGGGCATTTCGTCAGGCTCCTTTGAGCACCCCCACGTCCCCCACCTTGAGGAAGAGGGCGCTGCACATGGAAAGGAGGGCTATGCGGTTGTTTTTTATCTTTTCATCGGGATCCATGACAAGAACATCGTCAAAGAAGGCCGTGACGAAGGGCGACAGTTCCGCGAGATATCCCGCGAGACCGTTCCAGTCCTGTTTTTCCATGGCCCCGTCAACGAGGGGAAGCACTCTCCGGATTTCGCCGTGGAGGGCGGTCTCCGCGTCCCTGGCGAAGAGGGCCGGGTCCACTGTTCCCGCCTCTCCCCCGCTCTTGGAGATGATGTTCCGCACCCGCACCGCCGAGGTGACCAGGTTGGAGAACCATTCCACCCCCTGGAGCTTCGAGAATACGTCCAGGAACCGCAGGACCTGGAGGGGCCTGTGTCCCGTGACGGATATTGCCAGTGATGTGAGCTCGTGGCCGAATCCCTTTTCCTTGACCTGCATGAGCAGCCGCTGGGAAAGGAAGGCCAGGACCTTTTCCCCCGTCCCGGGCGAGGCTGACAGGAGCTTCATGGACTGCTCCGCCAGCCTGGAAACGTCCACGTCAAGCCTGAGGCCCCAGATGATCTCGTTGATGCACCGGGCGGCCCGGCGGAGACCGTAGGGATCCTGGGAGCCGCTGGGCTCGAGGCCTACCTTGTGGCAGCTCACGATGACGTGGGTCCGTTCGGCGAGGCCGAGGATGGCTCCCGGCACCTCTCCGGGAAGTTCGCTGCCCGCGGCCTTGGGGAGATACTGGTCATAGAGCGCCCGGGCCACTTTTTCGGGCTCGCCGTTTCGGAGGGCGTACTCCCTGCCCATGAGCCCCTGGAGTTCGGGAAATTCGTAAACCATGTTGGTGACAAGGTCGGCCTTGGCGAGGAACGCCGCGCGGTCCACCACGGGAACGAGGTCGTTCATGGCCATTTCGCCGCAGAGCCAGAGAGCCAGCTCCCTGGTGGTCATGATCTTGTCGTGGAGGGAGCCGAGCTTCTCCTGGTAGACGATGTTCTTGAGACGTTCCACGTTGGCGGCGAGGGGATTTCTGAGGTCTTCGCCCCAGAAGAAGGCGGCGTCCTCGAGGCGGGCCCTGAGGACCCGCTCGTTGCCCTCCCGGACCACCGCCATGTTGGAGGCCAGGTTGTTGCTCACGCCCACGAAGTAGGGAAGGAGCTTCCCGTTTTTCCCCCGGACGGAGAAGTACTTCTGGTTCTTTTTCATGGAGGTGGTGAGCACTTCTTCGGGCATTTCAAGGTACTTCCTGCTGAAGGACCCGAAGAAGGGCACGGGATACTCCACCAGGTAAAGGTTTTCGTTGATGACCTCGGGGTCGAGCTCCACGGAGCCGTCCAGGTCCTTCTCAAGGGAGGCGATGCCGGCGAGCATCTTCTGGCGGCGCTTGTCCTGGTCGAGGATGACGTAGTTGTCGTAGAGCTTGTCCATGAAGTCGGCCGCGTCACCGATGACGATGTTCCGGGCACCCATGAAGCGGTGCCCCACCGTGGAGTTTCCGCTCCTGATTCCGCCGTATTCGAAGGGGATGACTTCCCGGTCAGCCATAGCGAGGATCCACCGGATGGGCCTGGCGAAGCGGACCGTGGGGTCGTCCCAGTACATGTTCTTGGGGAAGACGAGCTTCCTGATGAGGGCAGGAAGGAGCTCCGGGAGCATGTCGATGCTCCTGCCCCCGGGCTCGGAGACCTCGGCGCAGGCATAGCGCACGCCGTCCACTTCCGTGGGGGTAAGCTGTTCGATGGAGACCCCCCGGCTCTTGGCGAAGCCGTGGGCCGCCCTGGTGGGGTTGCCGTTGACGTCGAAGGCGGCGTTCCATGCCGGCCCCTTGAAGGTGTTGACCAGATCGCTCTGCCGTTCGTCGGCGTCACGCACGAGGAGGGCTATCCTGCGGGGCGTGGCGAAGACGGAAAGGCTCTTGAAGGCTATCCGGGCGGAGGCCAGGTCGTCCCTGGCGGTCTTCTCGAGGAATTCGAGGGTGTCCGGCAGGAAACGGGATGGAATTTCTTCGGTTCCGATTTCGAGAAGGATGTTTTTCAGTACCATGGCGATTACCTCCTGGCCGATTCGGGGCCGAATTTTCCGCGGAAGGGATGGCCCATGGCGCGCCTCTGGGCGGCGTAGGCGGCGCAGCACTTGCCCGCGAGCATCCTGATCCTGCCGATGTACCCCGTCCGCTCGGTGACGCTGATGGCGTTCCTGGCGTCAAGAAGATTGAAGGTGTGGGAGCATTTCAGGACGTAGTCGTAGGCGGGAAGGACAAAACCCTTGTCCAGGATGCGCACGGCCTCGGCCTCGTACATGCCGAAGAGCTGGAAGAGCATCTTCGTGTCGGCGATCTCGAAGTTGTAGTGGGAGTATTCCACTTCTCCCTTGTGGTGAATGTCGCCGTATTTCACATCTTCCACCCACTGGAGGTCGTAGACGTTCTCCACCTTCTGGACGAACATGGCGATGCGCTCGATGCCGTAGGTGATCTCGGCGGGCACCAGGTCCATGTCGATGCCGCCCACCTGCTGGAAGTAGGTGAACTGGGTGACCTCCATGCCGTCGAGCCAGACTTCCCAGCCGAGACCCCAGGCCCCCACGGTGGGGGATTCCCAGTCGTCCTCCACGAACCGGATGTCGTGGGCGGCGGGCTCGATGCCCAGGGCGGCGAGGCTCTGGAGATAGAGGTCGATGATGTTGGCGGGGGCGGGCTTGATGATGACCTGGTACTGGTAGTAGTGCTGCAGGCGGTTGGGGTTTTCGCCGTACCTGCCGTCGGCGGGTCTGCGGGACGGCTCCACGTAGCCCACCCTCCACGGCTCGGGGCCGAGGACCCGGAGGCATGTGGCGGGGTTCATGGTGCCCGCCCCGACCTCTATGTCGTAGGGCTGCTGGACGACACATCCCTGCTCCGCCCAGAACCGTTCGAGGCGAAAGATGATTTCCTGGAAATTCACGCGTAATCCCTCCTAGATGGAAATGCCTTGTAAAAGAACGGGAAGGGGTTCCCCGGTCATTTCTGATTTTCGAACATGTTCTTCATCCTTTTGCAGGCGTCCTTCCAGAATTCCCTGTCATTTCCGGACGCCGGAAAGAGCCGCTTCACCTCGTCAAAGGGGCATTCCGCCGCGGCGACCAGCCGTTTCCGCCGGCTGTCCGTCAGGCAGGCCCCTCCGCTGTGGCGGGCGCACTCCGGGCAGTTCAGCCCTTCCGCGTTCCATACGGCATCGCCGAGGGGCTTCCCGCAGGAAAGGCAGAATGAAAGCGACGGAGCCAGTCCCCAGGCTTCCAGCCACTTGCGCAAGAAGCGCCACTCCACTGCCGGGGGGTCCGCACCTTCCCTGACCAGGATGGAGGACCAGTAAAAAAGGGCGACCAGTTCATCGCAGGGAAGTCCGGGAACGAGGTGGAGGCAGAGCAGCCGGTCCCATTCCAGAAGCACCCGGAGCTTTTCCGGAGCGGCCCGGAGGGACCAGAAATCTTCCTTCACGTCTACCGACTTAAGATAAAACCTTCTCGTTCCTTTGTAAAGGTTGAAGTTTCCCCACGAGAGAGGTTCCGCTCCCCCGCCGAAACGAACTCTCCCCCTGCCGGCGCCCGGGGCGGAAACCCAGACCGGGCCGATGCCCCTGAGGAGGAGGTAGAGGGAAATGTTCCCCTCGGGGTTGGCATCCCGGCGCAGAACAACCCCCGACCGGCGGACGAGCCCCTGGGGAAGGGTGTCGCTCACGGCGACTGTTCTTTGATCCCCAGCTTGCGGAGGTCCGACTCGGATCTGCGCCAGTCCGAACGGACCTTCACCCAGAGGTCGAGGTAGACCCTGTGCCCGGTGAGGGCCTGGATCTCGAGCCGGGCGAGGCGGCCGATCTCCCGGAGACGGGTGCCCTTGTCGCCGATGATGATCCGCTTCTGCCCCTCCCGTTCCACGTAGATGGTGGCCCGGATGAAGAGAACCTCCCGTTCGGGGTATTCGTCGGGGCTCTTGTACTCCTCGATTTCCACCGCCGCGCTGTGGGGAACCTCCTCGTGGGTGAGCCGGAGGACCTTCTCCCGGATGATCTCCGAGGCGATGAACTTTTCCGGCCGGTCGACGAAGATGTCCTCGTCGTAAAAGGGAGGGCCTTCGGGAAGGTGCTTCACGATCATGGAGACGAGCTCGGGGATGCCCCTGCCCGTTTTGGCCGACACGGCCACGGCGCCCGCCGGGGAAATCCGGGCCCCGTAGATGGCGGCCACCCTGTCGGGGAGGTCTTTATCCTTCTGGCTGTCGCACTTGTTGACCACCAGCAGGATGGGGGTCTCCGCCTTTTCGAGGCAGGCGAGGATCTCTTCGTCCTCGGGGCCGACGGAGCGGTCCGAGGCCTCCACCACGTAGCAGACGAGGTTGGCGTCGTTCATGGAGGCCACGGCGGCGTCCACGATGGTCCGGCCCAGGGCGTGCTTCGGAAGGTGGATCCCCGGCGTGTCGGTGAAGACGATCTGGAAGCCGTCGCCGTTGTAGACGCAGCGGATGACGTTCCGGGTGGTCTGGGGCTTGTCGGAGACGATGGAGGCCTTGTAGGCGATCAGGCGGTTGATGAGGGACGATTTGCCCACATTGGGCCGTCCGGCGAGGACCACGATGCCCGACCGGAAGGGGGCGCCGGCGTTCGTCATGACCGGGGCTCCTTTTCCAGAAGGAAGGGCGCGGGGAACAGGGCCGAGAGGCTGAGGACCGCCGCTCCGGCGCCTTCCCGGACGACGATCAGCAGAGAGGGGTTGAACTCGGCGAGAAACTGCCTGCAGGCCCCGCAGGGAAGACACGGCTCCCCTTCGGCCCCCGCGATGGCGACGGCAAGGGGCCTGCCTCCGCCGGACGCCGCGAGGGTCCCGGCGGCATTCCGCTCGGCACAGAGGGAGAGTCCGTAGGAGGCATTCTCCACGTTGCAGCCGGTGACGAAACCCGGCCGTCCCTCCACGAGAAGGGCGGCCCCCACGGAAAACCGGGAATAGGGAGCGTAGGCCATGGTGCGGGCCTCCTCCGCAGCCCGGAGCAGGTCTTCCGCGGGCGGGTAGTCTTCCGGCCAGGAGGAGCGGAAGGGGTCCAGGTTCAGGGAGGTCATTCCCCGCCCTCCGGGAAGAAGAAGCCCTTCTCCTTGGGCCGGAGCCGGAGCAGCTTGATCCTATGGTCTTCCACCTCGAGGACCTCTATCTCCCAGACTTTGCCGTCCGAATGGGACCTATAGTGGACTGTTTCCCCGGGAGAGGGAAAATCCCCCGAGATGGAGAGAACCAGGCCGCCGAGGCTCTCGGCGTCCTCGGACTCGAAGGACGAGCCGAGGAAGTCGCTGAGGTCTTCGAGGCCGAGGTGTCCCTGGACGAGCCAGGATCCGTCATCCTCGGGGAGAAGGGTGGGCTTTTCCTTGTCGTATTCGTCCTGGATCTCGCCCACGATCTCCTCGAGCAGGTCTTCCAGGGTGGCGATGCCCGCCACTCCGCCGTATTCGTCCACCACGATGGCCATGTGGACGTGGCGCCCCTTCATGGTGTTGAAGAGTTCCACCACCCTCATGCTTTCGGGAACGAAGAGGGCCTGGCGCATGATGGACGAGACGGGCACGGAAAGGTTCCCCGCGAGGAGGCTGGGGATGGTGTCCTTGACGTAGAGGATGCCCACGATGTCGTCGGGGCTCTCGTCATAGACGGGAACCCGGCTGTGGCCATGCTCCTGGAATATCTTCATGGCCTCGCTCACGGTGGCTTCCGAGGAGACGGCATCCATGTCGGTGCGGGGGACCATGATCTCGTAGACCCTGGTCTCCTCGAAGGAGATGATGCCGTGGATCATCTTCCGTTCCACTTCCTCCAGGGCGCCCGACTCCTCGCCGATGTTGACCATCTGCTCGAATTCCTCCCTGGTGACGAAGGGGTGCCGCGCCTTGAGGTCCACCTTGAAGATCACCCCGAGGCCCCGGACAATGTGGACCATGATCCACAGGAAGGGGGCGAGCAGGATGTCGAGCAGTCTGAGCAGGGGCAGGGAGAAGGCAAGAATGGAGTCCGACCGGACGATGGCCACGCTCTTGGGAAAAATCTCGCCGAAGACCACGATGAGCACGGTCATGACGCCGACGGACACGATGAGCCCGCCCTGGCCGAGGAGCATGATGGCCAGCGACGTGGCCACGGCGCTGGCTGCGATGTTCACCAGGTTGTTCGAGATGAGGACGATGGTGAGGGCCCTCTGGATGTCCCGGAGCAGCCAGTCGAAGAACCGCTTCTGGTAGGGGTAGCGCTCCATGAGGGCCAGGATCTTCCCCCTGCCGGAGGAGGTGATGGCCGTCTCGGACGCGCTGAAAAAGGCGGAGAGGACAAGCAGCAGGATCAGCAGGAGGACAGATTCGGTGAGCAGCACGTTCACGACTTCACTCCCCCTTCACCTGACCGGACCGCGGCATCGAGGAGGGCCCGCCGGATTTTTTCCTGGGCAGCCTCCATGGCCGTTCTCCGTTCGTCGGTGTCATGGTCCCAGGCCAGCAGGTGCAGAAATCCGTGGGCGACCATGAGGGCCATCTCTTCGAGAAATGCCTGTTCCGAGGGGGCGTTCTTCCGCACATACTCCGGGCAGATGACGATATCCCCCAGGGGAAGAACGGGCATTCCCTTGTCAGGCCGGAACTCCCCGTCTTCCTCCCACATGGGAAATGAAAGGACGTCCGTGGGTTCGGCAAGTCCCCTGTGAAGCCTGTTCTGCTCTTCCATTTCATCGAGGGAGAGAAGGGTGACCGAAATTTCCGCACTCGGCGGAAGGGTTCCGGGCAGGGCGAGTTCCTGAAAGGCGGCCGAAAGAACGCCGTCCGCCGCGGTCAGCATGTCCCCCAGGGGGGCTCTACTTGCGGGATCGGCGTCTTCGCTGTTATCGAGACGCAAGTGAACCTTCAATTGATTCTTCCTCCTGTTTTTTCAGTTTCTTTTCGAGAATGTCCTTCTCCTGGATCTCCTTGACCTTCCTTGTATGATACATGGACTGGAAGGCGTAAAGCAACGTCTGCCGTATCACCGCCAGGTCGCGGATGGTGAAGTCGATGTCGTCGAGCTGCCCTTCCGACATCTTCGCCTCCACTACGCCCTCGATGGTCTTCTCGAGGTCGGGAATGGAGGTGGAGGCCCTCATCTCGGCCCTCACCGCCGCCTCTATGGAGTCCACGAGCATAAGCAGACCCGTTTCCCTCGTCCGGGGACGGGGACCGGGATAGCAGAACTGGTCCCGGGGAACGGAGAGGCCCATGCTCCGGGCCTTTCTGTAGAAGTAGGAGAGGCAGGTGGTGCCGTGGTGCTCCGCTATGAAGGCGCGGATCATCTCGGGCAGGTGGTACTCCTCCGCCAGTTCGAGGCCTTCCCGGATGTGGGCTATGATGACCAGCGCAGAAAGAGACGGCTTGAGTTCGTCGTGGATGTTCTCGTTGCCCATCTGGTTCTCCACGAAGAACTGGGGACGCCTGAGCTTGCCGATGTCGTGGAAATAGGCCCCCGCCTTGAGAAGGTTGGAGTTCATGCCAAGCTTGTCCGCCACCACCTCCGCCAGGGTCCCGAGCATGAGGGAATGGTGATAGGTTCCCGGCGCCTCGATCTGGAGCTTCTTGAGGAGAGGATTGGACGGATGGCTGAGCTCCATGAGAAGAAGGGGGGAGAGCACGTCGAAGGCGTTCTCCAGCAGGGGGAGCACTGCGATGACCAGGGTGCTCCACCCGGCGTTGCCCAGAAGCAGGTAGAGAAACAGTTCCGGATAGATGCCGAGGTCGAAGGCCCAGCGGATGAAGAGCCCCACTGCCGCCTGGATCAGGCCGAGAAGGAAAAGCTGCCGCCAGAGGTGTCCCCGGGAATGGATTTCCCGAAGCAGGTGGTAGCCCGCGAGGGAACTGATGATTCCCATGAGGGATACGAGCACCACGTGGAGGGCCGAAAGCCCCGTGACCACGATGCCGCCGAGGATGCTTCCCCCGAGGACCACGGGAAGGGCGAGGCCGGGGGGGAGGGTGAGGTAGGCGCAGCCTGCGAGGAAGAGGCTGCCCATTCCCTGGACGTTGAACATGGATGAAAAGTACTCCACCACCCAGCTCAGCCCCACGACGAAGGAGAGGTAGAGCCACGGGATGTTCTGCCGGGCCGAGGGCCTGAAGGTGGTCTGCAGAAGCACCCAGAGGGGCCAGAAGGGAAGGGCGAGGAGGGCGAAGAGGATCTGCTTCCAGGGGAAGGTCACCTGGGAGTATCCCTGCATTTTCAGTATCCTGGCCACCTGGGGCGTCACCGTCTGCCCTTTTTCGATGAGCACGTCTCCGGGAGCCACGCTCCGCTCCACAGGCTGGAGGGATTCGGCGAGCTCGCCCCGGAGGGTCTCGGTAAGGTCGTCGTCTATCCGGGTAAGGGGCTGGAGGATCTCGTCGAGGACCTGGAAGATGACGTTGTTCTCCTCCATGGGGAGGGAGAGTTTCTCGATCTCTTTCCAGATGATCTCGGGCGCGGGGGTCAGGGGCTGACTGTCGCCGCCCACGCTCTTGAGAAAGTCGCTGCTGATCCGGGCGGCCTCGGTAAGGATCTTCTTCCGGCCGTCCTCGGGCATGCTCTTCAGCAGGTCGGCGAGGCCGGGCGACAGGGAGAGGGAAGCCACGTCCCCCTTGGCCATGGCCTCGATCTTGACGATGAGGCGGTCCATGGCGGCGCCGTCCCTCACGAGCACTCCGGCCACGGTCTCCCCCACCCGGGAGCGGAGCACCCTGGTCCCCTCGTCGTCGAGATAGCTCATGGGATAGAGGGCGAAGTACGACCGGGGGGAGGGATCTCCGAGGACAAAGCCATTGACCCTGTCGGTGAGGACCCAGCGCAGGAGGACGATGGACATGGCGAAGGCGATGAGGATGAGCACCCCGGAAGCGCGGAACAGGGGGTACTGTTCCGCAAAGAAGGCGGTGAATCCCTTCTTTCGTGCCTGGCCGAGGAGGTTTCTGCTAGACTGACTGTTCCCGCTGCTGCTCATAGCGCTCGTAAGCCTTCACCACCTGCTGGACGATTTCGTGGCGCACCACGTCGGAATGAGTAAGGTAGAAAAACTCGATGCCCTCGATGCCGTGGAGAATGTCCCTGACCTGCCTGAGGCCCGACTGCTTGCCCGCGGGAAGGTCCACCTGGGTGATGTCGCCGGTGATGACCGCCTTGGACCCGAAGCCGAGGCGGGTGAGGAACATCTTCATCTGCTCGGGGGTGGTGTTCTGTGCCTCGTCGAGGATGATGAAGCTGTCGTTGAGGGTTCGTCCCCTCATGTAGGCGAGGGGGGCGATTTCGATGACGCCCTTGTCCACGTAGCGGAGGAACCGCTCCGGGGACAGGAGGTCGTAAAAGGCATCGTAGAGCGGGCGGACATAGGGCTCCACCTTTTCACGGAGGTCGCCGGGGAGGTACCCGAGGCTTTCACCGGCCTCCACCGCAGGGCGGACGAGGACGATACGGCTGATGGCCGCCGCCTTGAGCAGGGCCACGGCATGGCAGACCGCCAGGTACGTTTTGCCCGTTCCCGCCGGTCCGATGGCAAAGACGATGTGGTTGTTCCTCACCGCCTCGAGGTATTTTCTCTGCCCTTCGGTCTTCGCCCGGATGGGCTTTCCCCGGGCGGTGGTGCAGATGACCTCGGAGAAGAGGGGGGCGAGGTCCACCGCCCCCTTCTCCGCTATCATGTCCATGGCGTAGCGCACGTCGGCCAGATAAAGGGGGTGCCCCTTTCCGGCGATCCTGTGGAGCTGTTCCAGGAGCGAGTGGACCATGTCCACCACTCCGCTGTCCGGGCCACGGACGGCGACCCGGTTGCCCCTCACGACGAGCCGGACGGGATATCGCTCTTCGATGGCGGTGATATTTTCGTCATCCTTCCCGGCAAACCGGGACATGGAATCGATGTCCGGAAACTCGATCTCCTTGATGGAAAACCCCGTCTCGACCGTGTCGTTTACGTTATAGTTCGTCATAGGGCCGGTTCGTCGCCGCCTTTCACCCTGCTATACGGGATACCCCGCACCGTCCACCAGTTCGGCCACGCCCACGTCCACCTTCATCTCCCGGGCAAACTTCTTCATGAGGAAGTCCTTCGCCACGGCGGGGAACAGGACATAGCTGAGCACGTCCTCGGGCTGGAGAATCCAGGGCTCCACGGCCTTGGCGGCCGCCTCGAGCTCGGGGGCGATGTTCTCGGCGGGCCTGCAGGTGATGGGCGTCTCGTCGCCGATAACTTTTTTCTGGATTGCCGGGTCAAGCTCTGCGGGAGGCTTGCCGTACTGGCCGAGGAAGTAGCTGCGCACTTCCTTGGGAACGATCTTCCAGCGCTCGCCCACAAGCACGTTGAGGGTGGCCTGGGTGCCCACGATCTGGCTGGTGGGGGTGACAAGAGGAGGATAGCCCATTTCCTTCCGGACTCTGGGAACCTCGTTCAGCACTTCCGGCAGCCTGTGGAGGGCATTCTGGTCCTTGAGCTGGCTGACCAGGTTTGAGTACATGCCTCCGGGGATCTGGTACATGAGAACGTTGATGTCCACGCCGCCAAGGTCGACGAAAATCTTGGAATACTTCTCCCGGACCTTTTTGAAGTGGTTGGCGATGGGGACCAGCTTTTCAAGGTTGATGTCCGTGTCGAACTCCCCGCCCTTCATGCCCGCCACAAGGGATTCGATGGGAGGCTGGCTGGTGCCCTGGGCGAAGGGGGAAATGGCGCAGTCCACCACATCGGCGCCCGCCTCGAGGCCGGCGAAGTAGGCCATGGAGGCCATGCCGCTGGTGTAGTGGGAGTGAATCTGAACGGGCAGGCCGGTCTCCTTCTTGATGGTCCGGACGAGGGCGGCGGTCTCCACGGGGCTGATGATGCCGGCCATGTCCTTGATGCAGATGGAGTCGGCGCCCATGGATTTCATGTCCCGGGAGAGCTTGGCGAAGGCGTCGAGGGAGTGCACCGGGGACAGGGTGAAGGAGAAGGCGAGCTGCAGGTGGGCCCCTTCCTTCTTGATCTGGTCCGCGGCCACTTCCATGTTCCGGAGGTCGTTGAGGGCGTCGAAGACGCGGATGATGTCAAGGCCGTTGCCCACGGCCCGCTTCACGAACTCCCGGACGGTGTCGTCGGCGTAGTGGCGGTAGCCCACCACGTTCTGCCCCCGGAGGAGCATCTGGAGCTTGGTCTTCTTGAAGAGCTTCCGGAGGGTGCGGAGCCTCTCCCAGGGGTCCTCGTCGAGAAAACGCATGCAGGTGTCGAAGGTAGCCCCGCCCCAGACTTCCATGGAATGGAAGCCCACCTCGTCCATCATTTCGGCGATGGGGGTCATGTCCGAGATGCTCATGCGGGTGGCCATAAGGGACTGGTGTCCGTCCCGGAGACTCGTGTCGGTGATGCCGACCTTGCGGGGTGCCGCGTGGGGTGCGAAGGATTCGGCGGTTACAGCTTCAGGGACCGCCTTGACTTCCGCTGCTTCGGCCGGGGCGACGGGAACGGCAGGAGCCGCTGCCTTGTTCTTTTTTCCGTTCGTCATGTACTTTTCTCCTCCATACTTTTTGTGTTATTTTCCGTGCTTTTGTTCTCAATCCGCCGTGAGAGGCGAAGACTTCGCTTTTTCCCAGAGCCGGTCCAGCTCTTCGAGGGTATATTCTTTCCAGGGCCGGGACTCTTCAGCCACGTACTGCTCCACCCTGCGGAACCGCCCGGAAAATTTCCTGTTGGCCCTTCCCAGAGCGGAGTCGGGGTTCACGCCGAGGTGGCGCGCAAGGTTGACGGCGGCGAAGAGAAGATCGCCCACCTCGTCCTCTATTTTTTCAGGGACGCCGTCCTCCGCGGCCTCCCGGATTTCGTTCATTTCTTCCTCCACTTTAGCATACAGGGGAGAAAGATCGCCCTCGGGCCAGTCGAAACCCACATGGGCGGCCTTGCCCTGGATGCGGTAGGCCTTGGCCAGGGGGGGCATTCCTTCGGGCACGCCCGCGAGGAGGGAGGTGTCCTTCTTCTTTTTGTTTTCCTTTTCTTCGGTCTTGATCTGCTCCCAGTTCCGGAGCACCTCACCGCTTGTGTCGGCCCGGGAATCTCCGAACACGTGGGGGTGCCTGCGGACCAGTTTCTCCACCAGGCCACGGACCACGTCCTCAACTGAGAAAAGGCCCATCTCCGAGGCTATCTGGGCAATAAAAACCACCTGGAGCAGCACGTCGCCGCACTCCTCCCGGATGTCGGCAGTGTCGCCCCTGGTGACGGCATCCACCAGCTCGTAGGCTTCCTCCACGATGTAGGCGCGCAGGCTCTCGAGGGTCTGCTCCCGATCCCAGGGGCACCCTCCCGGAGCCCGCAGGCGGCTCATCACCGACACGAGCTCCCCGAAGGAGCCGCCGCAGTTTTCGTTCATTCACCGCACCTGCTTTCCGTGACGGAGGGCATGAAGCACGTCGGCCAGGCCGGCGGTTCCGCCCGGGCCGGTGATCTTTCCCTCCGACGCATACCAGTTCTTTCTCTTTTTCAGATCGTCGAACACGGACCCCCTGCCCCGGAGGACAGTGTCTCTTTTCCCGCATTCCACAGACAAGATACCATACTTTCCGCCCCGTGACCGCAGCAAAGATACTGAAAAGAGATTCTTCAGCGGCTCCGGCAGTGGACCGAACCTGTCCTGCACTTCCTTTTCAAGCTCCCGGAGCTCCTCGGGCCCGTCCACGCGGAGCAGCCTGCGGTAGAGGGCGATCCGGATGGTCTCCTGGGGTATGTAGGAGGCCGGGATGAGGCACGGGATGTCGGCCGTCACCTCCGCCGACGAGGGAAGGGTCCCCCGGAGCTTCGCTATTTCATCTTCCAGCATGGCGTAGTACAGGTACGAATCCGCCCTGCCCCTTTCGCTGCCGTGCTGGGACGTACCGAGCAGATCGCCGCTTCCCCGGATGCGGAGGTCTTCCAGGGCGAGGTCGTACCCCGCTCCCCCTTCGTTGAGGGTTGTGATGGCGTCCAGCCGCTCAAGGGTCTCCTTCCCCAGGGGGTGCCCCTCGGGGTAGAGAAAGTAGGCGAAGGACGATTCCTCCCTCCGGCCCACCCGGCCCCTGAGCTGGTACATCTGGGCGAGGCCGAGCTCCTGGCAGTCCTCCACGATGAGAGTGTTGGCACCGGGAACGTCCAGGCCGCTCTCGATGATCGTGGTGCAGAGAAGGATGTCAAGTTGTCTATTATAGAATTTCAGCATGGTCTCTTCAAGCTCGTTTTCCTTCATCCTCCCGTGGGCGATCCCGAGGGAGGCGGAGGGAAAGAGCTTCCGCAGGAAGGAGGCCCGTTCGTCGAGCCGATAGATCCGGTTGGATACATAGAAGACTTGTCCGCCCCGCTCCAGCTCCCGGGCGACGGCCGATTTCACTATTCCCGTGTTCCAGGGCCCCGCCGCCGTGATGACCGGCACCCGGTTGTGGGGCGGCTCGTTGAGCAGGGAGATGCTCCTCATGCCCTTCAGGGAGAGAGCCAGGGTCCGGGGAATGGGGGTGGCGGAGAGCATGAGCACGTCCACGTTCTCCCGGGCCTCCTTGAGCTTTTCCTTGGACAGGACGCCGAAGCGGTGCTCCTCGTCCACGACGAGAAGGCCGAGATCCTTGAAGACCACGTCCTTCTGGAGCATCCGCGCCGTGCCGATGAGGATGTCAACCTTTCCGGACGCGGTTGCCTCCAGCACAAGGCGCTGCTCTTTTTTGGACGAAAACCTGGAGAGAAGGGCCACGTTCACCGGGAAGCCCGTCATGCGGGCGGTGAAGGACATGTAGTGCTGCTGGGCAAGGATGGTGGTGGGCACGAGCACCGCCGCCTGCTTCCCTCCCTGGACGGCCTTGAAGGCGGCCCGGACGGCCACTTCGGTCTTGCCGTAGCCCACGTCGCCCACGAGAAGCCGGTCCATGGGGTACGGGCTTTCCATGTCGGCGGCCACCTCGGCCGAGGCGGTGAGCTGGTCTTTGGTCTCCACGTGGGGGAAGGCTTCCTCGAACTCGCTGTACAGGCCGTCGGGAGGAGGAAAGGCGAAGCCCTCCACCAGCTCCCGTTTGGCGTAGAGCTCCAGGAGCCCCCGGATCTCCTGCTGCACCCGCTCCCTGGTTTTGGCCACGCTCTTTTTCCACTTGACGCCCCGGAGGGAGTCGAGACGGACGTCGCCGCTCATGTGGTCCGGCAGGGGGGTGATCTTGTGGAGCTGGAGGACGGGAAGAAAGAGGCGCTGGCTGCCGTCGAACTCGAGGATGAGGCTGTCCATCACCTCTCCGGCCACGGACACCTCCTCGGAACCCCGGAAGACGCAGAGGCCGTAGTCCTCGTGGACCAGGAGCTGCCCTTCCGACAGGCGGTCGCTCCACTCCCGGGGGGGAGCGGAGAGCATGCCCGGGCCGGTGATCTTTTCCGATATCCCCGCCAGCTCAAGGTCGGAAATGTAGGCGATGCGGGATTCGGGATCGAGGAACCCCTTCGAGAGGGTGCCGTCCACGGGATGAACGGAAGCCTCCTCGCCGAAGGAGAGAATGCGCCGGTTTTTCGTGGCGAGGAAGAGGGAATATCCGTCTTTCTTCCAGGAGTCGCACATCCACCGGAACTTGTCCATGTTGCCCCGGAAGGGAGAAATCTCCTCCAGGTTCACCCCTGCCTCCGAGAAGGAGGCCGACGCGGTGATCCTGAGCCTGGGCCGGGACGCGAGGCGGAGGAAGATCCCGTTCCAGCCGGGAAGGACGGCGCCCCTGCCTTCGGCCTCCACGATGTCCTTCCAGAGCAGAGCGTAGGAGTCGGCGGAGACTTCGATCTTTGCGGGCTCGAAGAAGACGGAGACGGCGTTTTCCGGAAAAAGGGAGAAGAGGGAGGCTTCCTTCGACGTGCTGAGGGAGTGGATGTCGGCTCCGTCGAGCAGTCCCACGCTGGTCTGGGTGCGGGGAGAGAAGCTGCGGACGCTTTCGACGGTCTCGTCGAAGAACTCGAACCTCAGGGGGTGGGCGTAGGCCGGGTCGAACACGTCCAGAATGTAGCCCCGGAAGATGAACTGCCCCGGAGCCCAGACGATGTCGGACCGTTCGTACCCTGCATGGACGAGCCAGTCGAGAAGGTTCTCCCGGCGGTACTCCTTTCCGGTGGTGATGCGGATATCCCGGCTGCCCTTGTAGACGGGACCGAGAAGGGCGCCACCGCTTGCGGCGAGGATGCCCCCTTCTTCCCTCCACCGGGAGAGGGTTTCCCCCCGCTGGACGGGAAGAGCCCTGTCCGCCACGCCGTGGGGCGTCAGGGGAATTTCGTGCAGCAGCCGGACCCGCTCTCCGGGGAAGAGGGTCTCCCAGTCGGAGCAGAACAGGGCGGCCTGCTTCGTGTCGGGAAAGACAAGGAGAGCGGGGGTTGCGGGATTTCTGCAGACCCAGCACCGGGCAGCGCCGTCGAGGGGAAGGTGAAGAGCAGTGCCTCCCGTCCAGAGGCGTTCGTCGAGATCCCAGATTCTGTTCCCCGTGGGGGCGGGAGCGTTTCTCATATCATTCTCCATCCTGTAAAAAAAGGCGGCGGGTATCCCGCCGCCTCATCAGACCGTTGCGTTGATCGTGTTCATCGCCTTGTCGGCGCCTTCGGTACACCAGAGCTCCACCGCGTCGGCCGCCCGGTCGAGCAGGCCGGGCAGTTCCGAGCGCTCGTTTCCCGAGAAGGCTCCGAGAACCCAGGACACCATATTCTCTCCGGGGGCTGCTCCCACGCCGACCCGCAGCCTGCAGACCTCCAGGGTTCCCGCCGTCCCGAGGACGGACAGCATTCCCTTGTGGCCTCCCGCGGAGCCTTTCTTCCGCAGCCGGAGCTTCCCGTAGGGAAGGGCCACGTCGTCGTACACCACCAGAACGTCGTCCTCCCAGGAGAGGGAAAAATAGTCCGCCGCCTCCCGGACGGCCCTGCCGCTGAGGTTCATGTAGGTCAGCGGCTTGAGGAGAAGAAGCTTTTCCCCGTTCCGGAAATGGGTCCAGGCCATGGACGAGAACTGCATCCTCGGGGAACCGCAGGAATACCGGTTCACAAGGTGATCCACCACGAGCCATCCCGCGTTGTGCCTTGAAAAGACGTACTCCGGCCCGGGGTTGCCCAATCCGGCGATGATTTTCAACCGGGGTTACTCCTCCTCGGACTTGGCCTTGCCCTTGGCGACGACTTCCACTTCCTTCTGCTCCTCCGCCGTTTCCTCCGCCTCGGAGACGCCCCTGGGGATCATCACGGCCACCACGACTTCGTCGGGGTCGGAGAGGACGGAAGCTCCCTCGGGAACGGCGATGTCCTTCACGTGGACCATGGCGCCGAGCTTCATGGAGGAGACGTCCACGGCGACGGAATCGGGGATCTGGCCGGGAAGCACTTCCATGGAAATTTCACGGAGGAGATGGTCGATGACGCCGCCGAGCTTCACTCCGGCGCAGACATCACGGCCCACGAGCTCCACGGGCACGTTCACCGTGAGCTTGTGGCCCTTCACGAGCTGCATGAAGTCCACGTGGAGAATCTTTCCGTTGAGGATGTCCTTCTGGACTTCCCTCATGATGGCCATTTCTTCCTTGCCGCCGGGCAGGGTGAGAAGCATGGTCTGGGTCTCCCAGTGGCCGGAAGCGGCAACTTTCGCGATGTCAGAGAGCTTCACCTTCGCAGGGACAGACTCGGGATACTCGGGACCATAAACGACGCAGGGGACATACCCCGCGGGGCGCAGCTTGCTGCAGGCTTCCTTGCCTTTTCCTTCCCGTGCTTCAAGAACTACCTTCACATTTTCCGACATAACCGACACATCCTCCTTAAAATACGATCCCCGCCGCAGAAGCAGGAAAATTTACAACAGCCTAGTCAAAAAGACTGCTTACCGAACGGTCGCTGTGAACCCTCAAAATGGCTTCCGCGAAAAGGGGGGCTATTGACAATTGAATGATTTTATCCGATTTCTTGCTCTCAGGCAATGGGATTGTGTCGGTCAAAACAACCTCGTCGATCCCGGAATTCTCAAGACGCTCCAGCGCAGGCCCCGAGAGCACGCCGTGGGTGGCGCAGGCGAAGACCTTCACCGCTCCCCTGTCCTTGATGAGGGCAGCGGCGTTGCAGATGGTGCCGGCGGTGTCGATGATGTCGTCCACCAGGACGGCGGTCTTCCCCTCGACGTCGCCGATGATGTCCATGACCTCGCAGAGGTTGGCCACTTCGTGGGACCGCCGCTTGTCCACGATGGCCAGGTCGGCTTTCAGGCTGCCGGCGAACTTCCTGGCCCGGACCACCCCTCCCACGTCGGGGGCCACCACCACCAGGGCACCGCAGGCCCGGCTTCCGGCGATGTTCTCCTTGAAGTAGCTTCCAAGAAGGGGCATGCCCGTGAGATGGTCCACGGGAATGTCGAAAAATCCCTGGATCTGCCCGGCATGGAGGTCGGCGGAGATGACCCTGTCGGCCCCGGCGCCGGTGAGCAGGTTGGCCATGAGCTTGGCGGAGATGGGGTCCCGGGGCTTGGTCTTTCTGTCCTGGCGGGCGTAGCCGAAGTAGGGGCAGACCACGTTGATCCGGTAGGCCGATGCCCGCTTCAGGGCGTCGATCATGATCAGAAGCTCCACCAGGTTCTCGTTCACGGGGTTGCAGGTGGGCTGCACAACAAAGACGTCCGCCCCCCGGACGCTCTCCTCTATGGAAAGGCCGATCTCTCCGTCGGAAAAGCGGAAGTGCTTCGCCCGGGAAAGCTCGATCCCCAGTTCACTGCAGATTCTGCGCGCAAAGGACGGATGAGCCGTTCCGGAAAAGATCTTCAGCTCCCGCGTGTTGGTCCCCATCATTTCTGGTGTCCTCCTCCATTCGCCGTTTTCCTTTTTCTCTCAGCCCATCCTTCGATGTTCCGCTGCCTTGCCCGGCCGACCGCGAGGGCCCCGTCGGGCACATCCTGGGTGACCACCGAGCCCGCCGCCGTGGTGGTGTCGTCCCCCAGGGTCACCGGCGCCACGAGCATGGTATCGCTGCCCACGAAGCACCGGTCACCTATCACCGTGGGGTTCTTGTTCACCCCGTCGTAGTTGCAGGTGATGGTGCCCGCGCCGATGTTGGTATCCTCGCCCACCGTTGCGTCGCCCATGTAGGCGAGATGGGGCACCTTGCTCCCCCTGCCGATGCGGGATTTCTTGATTTCCACGAACTTGCCCCCCTGGGCTTTTTCGGCGAACTCAGCCCCGTCCCGGATGACGATAAAGGGCCCCACCTTCGAGCCGTCGCCCAGCACGCTGTCGCTGAGGACGGCATGGCTGACCACCTCGGCGCCGCACCCCAGGGTCATGTTCCTGAGGACGGAAAAACCGCCGATGCGGCTGCCCCTGCCGATGGACGTGCGGCCCCATATCTGCACGAAGGGGTCCACGGAGACATCCCCGGAAATGGTCACCCTGGGACCGATCCAGACCGACGACGGGTCCAGCATCCGGACGCCCGCCGCGAGATGGGTGTCCACAATGCCCTCCCGGATCAGGGAGACCGCCTCGGAAAGCTGGCGGGGGGTGTTGATGCCCCGGAACTCGTCCTCGCTTCCGGAATTCACGGCGCGGACGATCAAGCCGTCCCGGACCATCATGGCGATGATGTCGGGAAGATAGTATTCTCCCTGGGCGTTTTCGTTGTCAAGACGGTAAATATGGGGAAGAAGGGAGGAGACTTTGAAAATGTAGATGCCGCTGTTGACTTCCGAGAGGAGCTTCTGCTCTTCGGAGGCGTCCTTCTCTTCCACGATGGACACCCCGTTCTGTGACCGGACGACCCTTCCGTAGCCGAAGGGGTTGGGGGCGTGGAAGCTGATGAAGGAACAGTCCGCCCCTTCCTTCTTGTGGTCCTCCACCAGCCGGGCGAGGGTGCCTTCGGTGAGCAGGGGGACATCCCCCGGGAGGACGAGCAGGTGGTCGAAACCAGCCCACCACTCCTTGGCGATCTGGACGGCATGGCCCGTGCCGAGCTGCTGGTGCTGCCAGATGGGGACCGTTCCGGGCCATTCCTCGGAAAGATAGTCCCTGACCATCTCGCCCTTGTGCCCCACCACGACCGCGGAGGCGTTCACGGCCCCCTCCGCCCCGAGCTGTTCGAGGACACGGAGGACGTAAAAGAGAACCGGCTGGTCAAGGGCAGGAAGCAGAACCTTCGGGAGGTCGCTCTTCATCCTGGTTCCCTTCCCCGCCGCAAGAACCAGAGCCCCTGTGACTCCTTCAGAGCCTGACAAAAGAATCAACACCTTTGTGTGTGAATTTTAGGCAACGACAAAAAAAGGGAGCCGCTCCTGGTCCCCTTACTCAATACTGTCTGGCTGGGGTGGCTGGATTCGAACCAGCGATGGCGGATCCAAAGTCCGCTGCCTTGCCGCTTGGCTACACCCCATCGCAACCACAATATAGTAACAGAGGTTCTTGGGGTGTCAAGAAATACAACTTCTCTCAACATTTTCCCTGAACCTATTGTACTGCGAAAAGGTCCTGGTCCGAAACAGACCTGGAAAAAGCCGCCCCGAGCGAGCGGAGGGAATCCGGCCCCTGGTTTGTCATTCCGAACGGCGAAGCCGGATCGCGCAGCATCCCCGGAGGGGGGGAATCTCGTACTTGACCTTGCCTGTCATCCTGACGGCGTGCCTTTTCGCCGGAAGGATCTCGTATTTGATTCTGAATGCAGTCAAGAGCAAAATCCTTCGTGCAAAAACACCCTCAGGATGAGAGGCAATGGTATCCCCGGAGGAGAAGAATCTCGCCCTTGTGGCAGCCCAGAATCAAGAGCAAGCAACATCGTCGCCACCGGCCTTACAGCCTAACACAAAGAAAAAACTAGATCAGCCGATTTTTCTCAAGCCAGGATGAAATGTCCTCCATAACGATTTCGATATCATGGACTAGACGCTCTTTAATCCTTGCATACTTCCGTCTGATTTCTTTTTCCTGCACCAATGAGGACAGCGTTTTTGCAATCAACTGTTCGGAGAATCCTTTTTCGTTTACCCAAATAGCCCTGTCCTCAAGCTCCAGTCCCTTGCATAAATCGAATATTTTAGGATATGTCAACAAGGCGATGGAAGGGGTATTGAGGCCTATCGAGCAAACATTGGAATGAAAGCGCATCCCCATTGTTAAATCAGCTTGTTTGTAGAGGTCAAAAATATAATGTTCATTTCCCATACCATGGAGATAGGGTGCCACAGAAATAGACCGCCGTCTGATTTCATCCGTCAACCCCGAGAGAACATCATCTATCATGGTGTAGTCTTTATAGATATGAGGAATTAAAATATAATTAACACTGCCATTTACTTCGAAGAGTCGAGAAAGGAACATCACAAACTCATCAATAAAATCGGCATATTCAAATCCTTTGGAGAATCTGATTTCTGGCATATCTCCTGCCAAATTAATCACGATATTCTTACTTGTTTTTTTAAATTCCGGGTGATTCCTTTTTTTCGTACGTATAAAAAAGCCTCCGTCAGGAAGAACAGAAACCAAATTTGCATAAGTTTCACCAAGTAAACGATTGATGTTCTCTTTAGATCCATCATTTCTTACGGATAAGAAATATTTCTCAGAAGCGGATACATAGTCTAAAAAATCCCTGAACTTTGATAAATTTTCTTCTGAATACCCTTTGTAAGGGTCACAGCCTAACGCATTGAAAAAAATCGGGGGGGTGATTTTCCGTAACAAATCAGGTGGTAAATCGACGGTCGTTCCTGTTCTGGACTTATCAACCCAAAGCTCGAAATAGTTCCCTCCTCCTATTATAATCAAATCATATTGATTACAAAGAGAGACAAAGGAATCATCAAAAAAACGCTTTTTCCAATGAAATTCTCTTATTTCGAGCTCCGAAATTTCCAATTCAACCTGAAGGTTTCTTTTCCAAACATGATGCATTCCATTATGATTTGCATTATCCCCAATATTGCCATCAAAGCTTGCAAGATGAAGCACTTTGATTGTATTCATCTTAATCCATCCTCATTTCCATCGGTTCTTCACAACGAGAAAAAAGGTTAATTCAAGCTGGTCAGTTCACCGAGGCATTAGAGTCTCCATGTTTTTGTGCCATAATTACCATTTCTGCGACTTCTCGGAAAGCGCCTCTTCCGCCTCCTGATCGGGTCACATAATCTGCTGCTTCTTTAACCACTTCCTCAGCATCACTAACTGCACAACCAAATCCCGCCATTTTGAGAACTTCCATGTCATTTATATCATCACCTATAAACAAGACCTCTTCAAAGGAAATTTGTCGTCTTTCACAAATTTGCCTCAGTACTTCCTTTTTATCGCTCACTCCGGTGTGAAGTTCATCAACCAGAAGTTTCCTTCCTCTTTGATGCACGATTTTTACGTCTTCTCCCGTTATTATCCCGGTTATTAAACCACTGTCACGAAGAAGCTGAAAACCCTTTCCATCTCTTGTGTTGAATTTTTTGAGTTCATCTCCGAATTCCGAGTAGTACATCCCGCCATCGGTCAAAACTCCGTCACAGTCTGTCAGAACGCACCGTATTTTTTCCAGTTTCCGGGAAAAAATGGGCTCGCAACGTTGTTGCCTTTTTAATAAAAATTCCACAAGCTCCCAGTCTTCCGGTTCGTCAATTTCGAAGTAGGAGGACTCCGGCATTTCTACTGCGAAAATCCTCCCCGAAATACGACAACGAGTTTCCAATAAACGCTTCCGATTTGTAATATAAAAAGCTCCGTTTTCAACAAGTTGTCCACTAAACTCCTGTCGTCGAGGCCGATGCAGTGGATCATAATTTAAAGGAACCGCCTGTTCCTTTCCCTCCCCCCATAGAAAACGTTTTTGGCGCACTGCTGAAAATACACTATCGGCTTCTAATTCTTCATACCTTGAAAAACCAAGTTCGAGGTCTTCTACCCTTAATAGCGGTGACGTAGCCTGGATAAGAGCAATCGTTTCAAAGTCGTATCTCTCAGCAAACTCCAACATAACCGACTCTGTGGAAGCCGTGTCGGTTGAAACCTCTTCCGAACGTCCTGTCAGCATGATCTTGTTTGATCCATAGGCTCGAACTTTCTCTGCGATCTCTTCACTTTCAGTGGAGACAACAACGCAATCTATCCGCCTACAACCAACCGCAGCATCTAAAGCCCAATAAATCAAAGGCCTGCCGTGCATTGGCCGAATGTTCTTCATTGGGATGGATTTGCTTCCTCCCCTAACGGGAATGAATGCAATATTTTTCCCAAGACAGCTCATTTTTCACGTTTCCTGTACTTCAGTTTCTCTCGTTGAACCTGTTCAATGTCCAGCACTTCTTTTTGTTTATAGCTCAACTTTCGCAGGACCTTGAAAACCGTAAATCGTTGTCATGACATGGAAAAAGCAGTTAAAACGCTCATTTTATTCCTCAGGAAGCGGGGCGTTTTCCGTACGAATTCCACGAACATCCGTTCCA
>Ga0228536_1001088_pt1 | contig 31968 bp, 17 predicted proteins | sample SJ1Smetagenome_FD_168611 | JGI IMG/M metagenome (GOLD analysis project Ga0228536, IMG submission 168611) | Enriched culture of PCE-dechlorinating microbial communities from Ithaca, New York, USA - SJ1.S | ecosystem: Engineered > Modeled > Simulated communities (microbial... > Unclassified...
TTCACGAATCTCCCAGTGGACAATCGATCGGCTAAAGCCGTCCAGAACAGAGCACATATAGTAAAAGGTGCCGCAGATATTCAGGTACGAAATGTCGATATGCCAGTGTTCATGCGGCGTTAAGGGCTGATCGAAGCCATTCCCATTTTGTGGAGGATAATATGGGCATAAAAAAGCCCTGTCAGATGACGGGGCTTTGTGTTGGTTTTACTTTGGGATGGGCTGAACGTTAAAAGGCTTATTTCTTACGACGCAGCAGCAGTCCACCCAGTGCCAGCAGAGCCATCGTGGCCGGTTCGGGAACGACATTGACCGCGATTTCATCGATCTGTGATATCCCGGTACCCGTACTCTTCACGAGAATGCCCAGGGTTCCGCCGACCGATTCAGGAGTGGCTGCAATCCCAGTGGTGCTGTTGTACCAGACATGCTGAGCCATCCAGTCGCTGTTAATGGCCTGTACATAGGACCCGAATACATTGGCCGGATTGTCATAGAACAGGGAGACTGTCCATTCACCAGTGCCTGTCCAACCCCAGCGGGCAGCGATATATGAAATATCGAATATATCCCCGGCCTTGATGGTGTAGGTGCTCATCGTGTAGGCGGCGTCACCCGAACTCATAAAGCCTGCATTCTGATAACCATAACCGCCCAGCCACCAGCCGACATCTGCTGCCTCAACGCCAGCGTCGTTCAGCGGGCCTGCAGCGCCGTTACGATAGTTGGTCCACCCTGCGATATCCGTGCCCTCTGGCGCATCAAAGCCTTTAAAGGCCCCGTTGAGTGTCACGCTTCCCGAATCAAAATCGATGTTCTCAAATGAATCGATGATCACTGCCTGTGAGACTGTGGCCAACGCAGCCACCATGAATAGAGCTAATACTTTCTTCATCTTTACGATCCTCCGTTAAAATTTACACTTGTGTACGATAAAACGTTTAATTAAGGTTTATACGCTCTGTCATTTTACACAAAATCTGTGAGGTATTGAAATGAGTTCAGACAAGCTTTTACTCCACACCTCATCCAGTTTATCTATCTTTCCAAGTGTGAATATAGCAAATTCACAGCAGCTAAATCAAGGAAAAATTCTGTCTTAGACGAAATGGCTTCGGCTTAGATGGATTGTAAGCTATTATAAAAAAAGGAGATAGGCGTATTCTGCCGCACGTTTTTTCTCGTTCAAATTCCCCATTCATAATAGGGATGATTACCCTTTGTTTTGCGTTTTATGCTCAAACTAAGTACTTGTTCGCCTTTAATCAAGTCGGATCAGTTATATCGTGTAAAAGTTGGATAAAATTATTTCACTTTTTGGTCTTTGGGGGATAAGATACCCCGAATACCCGCCGGGCGGGTAGTCATACAGGATAACGAAACCAGGCAGGATTCCGCCTCGGGCGGAACCATTTTGTTAGGGACCCAACGTGAGACAATGGCGATTTGAGATTACCAGTCGGCAGGGTGTTGCCGATGTGCACGGAAAAGCCACACTCGGCAGTATCCGTGAAATGGCGATTCAGTCCGTGGAGGATGTGCATTTTACACGGGTATATCTGATTGAAGCGGATTTTGATGAGGCATTTGCCCAACGAGTGGGGCGCGAGCTGCTTGCCGACCCCGTATGTCAGGATTATGTCATCGGTCATGCACCGCAGCCTTCGGGGGCCGTGCAGGCGACGCAGGTTGAAGTCCACCTCAAAAGCGGCGTGACCGACCCGACGGCTGAATCCGTTCTGGCAGCACTGAAGGATATGGGGGCCAATGCGGTTGCCAGTGTGCGTACGGCGCGCAAGTACGTGCTGTTTGGGGCGGTGTCGCAGGAGGATGTGCAGACCATCAGCCGCCGCGTGCTGGCCAACGACTGCATCGAGGAAGTCATTTATGGCAGTGACGCCGAGCCGCCAAGCCCGCATACCCAGCCGTATCAGATGAATCTGGTGCATATTCCGATTCGTGAGCTGGATGAAGAAGGTCTTGTCCGTCTGAGCAAAGAGAAGGACCTGTTTTTGAATCTGACCGAGATGCGGACGATTCAGGATTATTTCAAGCGGATTGGCCGCGAACCGACCGACATCGAGTTGGAATCGCTGGCCCAGACCTGGAGCGAACATTGCGTTCATAAGACATTGAAGAGCGCCGTCGAGATGGAACATGACGGCAAGACCATCCGTTTTGGCAACCTGCTCAAAGAGACGGTTTTCAAGGCGACGCAGGAACTGAATAAGGACTGGTGTATTTCGGTATTTGCCGACAATGCCGGTGTGATTGAGTTTGAGCCGGATATGGCCATCTGTTTTAAGGTGGAAACCCACAATCACCCCTCGGCGCTGGATCCCTACGGTGGTTCGGCAACGGGCATTGGCGGTGTCATCCGTGACCCGATGGGTACCGGGATGGGGGCCAAACCGGTCGCCAATACCGACATCTTCTGTTTTGCCCGGCCGGATATGCCTTTGTCCGAGGTGCCCAAGGGGGTGCTGCATCCCCGGCGGATTATGAAAGGCGTCGTCTCCGGCGTGCGAGACTACGGCAACCGCATGGGGATTCCCACCATTAACGGTGCGATTTATTTTGATGATCGTTATGTCGCCAATCCGCTGGTCTTCTGCGGCAATATCGGCCTGATTCCCCGAGATAAATGCTTTAAACATCAGAAATCCGGGGATTATATCGTCGTCGTTGGCGGCCGGACAGGCCGGGATGGCATCCACGGTGCCACATTCTCCAGCGGCGAAATGACGCACGAACATGAGACGATTTTTTCACATGCCGTCCAGATTGGTAACGCCATCACCGAAAAGAAGATGCTCGATGTGCTGCTGATGGCCCGCGATCAGGGATTATACGATGCAATTACCGACTGCGGGGCGGGCGGCCTTTCCAGTGCCGTCGGCGAAATGGGCGAAAAACTCGGTGCAATTGTCGATTTGGATAAAGTGCCGCTCAAATACGCCGGCCTCAGCTATACCGAAATCTGGATCAGCGAGGCCCAGGAACGGATGGTCATTGCCGTCCGTCCCGAACAGATTGAAAAAACGCTGGCCCTGTTTGCGTCCGAGGATGTTGAGGCCACAGTCATCGGGCGGTTTACCGATGATAAACAGCTTGTCCTGCGATACAACGGTGTAGAGGTAGGGCGGCTGGACATGGAATTCCTGCATGAAGGAATTTCCAAATATTCCCGCAAGGCGGTATGGACCAGTCCGAAATTGTCGGAGCCGGCCATCGCCGAAAAGAAAAACTACAACGACGATGTCCTGGCGATTCTGTCCAGTTACAACGTCGCCAGCAAAGAATGGGTCATTCGTCAATACGACCACGAAGTGCAGGGCGGCAGCGTCATTAAACCCCTGACCGGGATTGCCAACGACGGCCCCTCGGATGCGGCGGTTATTCGTCCGCTGCACAATTCGGATCGCGGTATTGCGGTGGCCTGCGGGATGAATCCTTTCTATGGCGATATTGATCCTTACTGGATGGCTCTGTCCGGAATCGACGAAGCGATTCGCAACCTGATTTGCGTTGGCGCCCGGCCCGACCGGATTGCCCTGCTGGATAACTTCTGCTGGGGCAATTGCAATCGTCCGACGACCTTCGGGACGCTGGTTCGAGCCGCTCAGGCCTGCTATGATGGGGCGATGGGCTTCGGCACGCCGTTTATTTCCGGCAAGGACTCGCTCAATAATGAATTCGTTTGCGAAGACGGACGGGTGATTTCGATTCCCGCCACACTGCTGGTCAGCGCCATCGGCATCGTGGACGATATTCACCAGTGCGTGACGATGGATGCCAAGCAGGCGGGCAATTTGCTGTTTGTGGTCGGTTCCACGGGTAATGAATTGGGCGGCTCGCACTATTATCGATTAAGCGGTCAAATGGGTGCCAATGTTCCCAAAGTCGAGATCAGTCGGGCGCTGCGAACGGCTCAGAAGCTCAGTGAGGCCATCCGCAGGGGGCTGGTGCGAAGCTGTCACGACTGCTCGGAAGGCGGGCTGGCTGTGGCGCTGGCGGAAATGGCCTTTGCCGGCGGTCTGGGCATTAATGCCGATTTACGCGGGCTGCCGACGACCGAAGATTGCGTGCGAACCGATGCCCAGTTGTTCAGTGAATCCAACAGCCGGTATGTCGTTGAAGTCGCTCCGTCGCATTTCCATGAATTTGCATCGCTGATGTCAAATGTGCCGTTTGGGCAGATTGGTGAAGTGACCCATACCGACCGGCTGACCATTCGCAGCCGCAAGCAGCAGGTGGTCGTGGATTGCGACCTGGCATCCCTGAAGCAGGCATGGCAAAAACCGCTGGCATGGAAATAATAACAAGTAAATAATATCCAAACTAAGGATTAGCTTTCAGGCTGAATATAAACTATGAAACAGGCAAAAGTATTAGTGTTGCGGGCGGCAGGGGTCAACTGTGACCTCGAAACCCAGGTGGCGTTTGAGTTGGCCGGAGCCGCCGGCGAGCGTATTCATATCAACCGATTGATTGAAAATCCGTCCCTGCTGGATGGATTTGATATTCTGGTTTTCCCCGGCGGATTCAGTTATGGGGATGATGTCGCTGCCGGAAAGGTGCTGGCCAATCAGGTCGTGCATCATCTGGCCGAGCCGCTGCATCGGTTTGTCGAGCAGGGCAAGCTGATTCTGGGTATCTGCAACGGTTTTCAGGTGCTGATTAAAACCGGTTTGCTGCCCGACCTCGACGGCAAGGCACAGCCGAGCCTGACGGACATGCCCGCGACGCTGACCGACAATGACAGCGGCAAATATGAGGACCGCTGGGTTTATCTGCAGCCCGGCACGAATCGCTGTGTATTCCTTGACCCCGCCCGGCGCCTGTATGTCCCCGTAGCCCACGGCGAAGGCAAGATTCTGGCCAAAGACCCGCAGACCCTCGAACGCATCATCAACAACGGCCATGTGGCGTTTCGTTATGTCGATGAGCACGGCAAACCCGGTCCGTTCCCCATTAATCCCAACGGTTCCACCGACGATATTGCGGCACTGACCGATTCGACAGGCCGTGTGATGGGGATGATGCCGCACCCGGAACGATTCGTCCGCTGGACGCAGCATCCCCGATGGACACGGCTGACGGCTCAGCAGAAAGAAGGCATGCCCGACGGGATGACGATCTTTACCAATGCGGTTGGCTATGTGGAGTCCCATTTATAAGGGCAGACGGATTCGGTTTCCGGAGGTTTCCGGGAGTATGACGTAATGACGCACTCACGAAAATTGGTGTTTGGATGGTATGATTACGCCGTTTTCCTGTGTTATTTTGTTTATGCTTCCGGATCGATTGTACTTCCGATCGCCCTGGTGTCGCTGGCCCGCGAGTTGAAATTTTCGCTGGAGGAAGGCGGCTTCAGCGCCGGCGGGGCGCTGTCGCTGGGACGTGCGGGGATGATTTTGATTTTCATGCTGCTGTGCGGATTTATGGCGGGCCGCTGGGGTAAACGCCGTGTTTTCGTGATTTCACTCATACTGACCGCCATCGGCCTTGGATTATCCGCCTCGGCTTCCGATTATGCCATTTTGTTTTTTGCCTTGATGGTCACCGGTATTGGCGAAGGGGCCATTGAGGGGCTGGCAACGCCGTTTGTGCAGGACTTGCACCCGGACCAGCCGGGGCGATATCTCAATTTTGCTCACGCTTTCTGGCCGATCGGACTTCTGTTTACCGTGCTTCTGTTTGGGTGGCTGCTGTCGGTCGGGGTGTCCTGGCGGTTGATGATGGCATCCGTCGCTATCGCTGCCATCCTGCCGGCGGCGATGCTACTGGTGCCGCGAAAAACGCATCCCTATCCTGAGCATCCCGAGCCGCTGCACTGGTCTGTGGTTCACAACCAGGCGATGACGATTCTGCGAATTCGGCGATTCTGGCTGTTTTTTGCGGCGATGTTTGTTGCCGGCGGGGGGGAAATCTGTCTGACTTTCTGGTCGGCCAGCTATATTCAATTGCATTTTTCATCCTCGGCCTGGTCCGGAGCCGTCGGGACTGCCGTTTTTGCTGCGGGAATGATCTCGGGCAGAACCCTCTGGGCTTATTTTATCCGACAGCATCAGCTCAGCAGGCTGGTGGTGATATCCGCCATTGGCGGCACCCTCATTACGCTGTGTTTTCCCGCGCTGAATCATTTGGGGCTTTTCTTTGTCCTGCTGTTTCTGGCCGGATTTGCCACGGCTCCGTTCTGGCCCAGCATCCAGAGCTATTGTACGGATTGTCTGCCCGAAGCGGATAAGACCATGATATTCATTTTACTGTCTTGTTCAGGCATTCCCGGCTGTGCAATCTTTACTTGGCTGATGGGGTATATCGGGAATTTAAGCGGCAGCTTGAGTCTGGCATTCTATATTGTTCCGGCTTGTTATCTGTTGCTGGCCCTGATGATTGGCATTGACGGGATGATTCACGGGCCATTCAAGCAACAAAAACTATCCGCTGTTCTTTGCCGCGACTGAAGTTCTGATTAATAGATATACTATGTCATAACATTCAGTTCTACAATAACAATCTCATTTACGGACTTGAAGTTTTGCTTGCCAAGTCTCCGTAAAATCAATCAATAAAATAGTTTATGAGAAATTATGCCATCCTTTCTTGCATCTGTGAATTGGCTAAAGTAAAATGAATCTAAAACAGGACTTGTCAGGATTATATGTCAAAAATTGAGACAACTTTTTTCTGTAAAGTCTAAATACAGACAGAGAAAGTCATATATTATCAAATTGTTAACAAAAATAAAAATTTTCGGGGTAATTTCGACCTCAGACGGTATTTAGCAATAGGAAAATAGTTAAATAAGGGCATGTACATAATTTAAGTCATGCGATTGATAAATGAACGGCAGGGTGTTGATTAAATGAAAGAAACATACCCTCAGGCAGGTGGGAATGATTGTGAAAAGTCGAACAAAGACGACTTTATCAGTCTGTTTTTGTCCAACCAGCGTCGCATTTTCACATTCATCCTCATGTTTGTCCCGAATCGTTCCGACGCCGAGGATCTGATGCAGGAGACTGCGTCCTGGATGTGGAAAAATTTTGATGACTACAAACCCGGCACCAATTTTGGGGCGTGGGGAGTACAGGTGGCTCGGTATAAGATTCTCAAATTGCATAATCGGACCCAGAACAGCCGGTTAAAATTCGGCGGCGACCTGGTGGATTTGATTGATGCCAGGGCCGAAAAGGTTCTGGATACCGCATCTCTGAAGATTCATGCCTTACGCAAATGTCTTTCCGGAATGAACGAGCAGAATCGCCGGCTTTTGTACTTGCGTTATGAGGAGGGGCTGACTCCGCAAAAACTGGCTCAAATGGTGGACCGTCCCGTGCATGGGTTGTATAAGACGATGGCCCGCATTCACAAAATGCTGCTTCGATGTGTTCGGCAGAAATTGATTGCAGAAGGAGATGAGTAATGTCGCTGGACAGACACATTGAACTGGATGAGTTGATCCTTAAAGAGATCGACGGCGTCATTACCGACCAGGAATTTGCCGAATTGTCTGACTGTCTTCGGCGTGACCCGGAGGCTCTCAATTACTATCTTGATTTTATGACACTTTGTGCCGGCATCCTCAAGCCCGGCGAAGTGACCCTTTGTGATGATTCCTGCTGTTCAATCGAGGAGATTGGCCAGTCGGCCCTCTGGATGGCGCTGGCGGAAAATGAACGGACAGCGGAGGCAATTCATCTGGAAAAAGCGGTCCCTTTGCCGGAGATGGATACCCGGCTGGTATCCACGCGAAGGCAGAATGTGTCGCGTGTGGCGCTTTATACGGCGATTATCTCAACGGCGGCGCTGCTGATGATGATTGCATTTGTGGTGACCCACCCCCGGCAGAGCCGGGATGCCGTAGCCACCCTGACCGGCAGCAGCCAGGCGGTATGGAGCGAAACGGCCGGTCTTTCCAAAGACAACAATCGTCTCTATACGCATTCCACATTGAATCTGCTGGAAGGCTTTGCGGAAATTACCTTTGATAACCAGGCTAAGATTATCCTGCAGTCTCCGGCCCAGATCGACATTGAAGACTATAACCAGATATTTCTCTACAGCGGAAAATTGTCCGCGGTGGTTCCGAAATCCGCGATTGGATTTGTGGTGCGCACCGCGGCGGCCACAGTGGTGGATTACGGGACGGAATTCGGGGTTACCGCCGATGCCGCCGGCCATACCGAAGCCCATGTGTTTGACGGGAAGGTGGAACTGCGGAGCGGCTCGGATCCGATTCGATTTGCGGGGCTTATGAAACTGACCAAAGGCCTGGCCGGTCGTGTCAGCGAAACCGGTCAGCTTTCTTCGGAAGCTATGCAGGCTCAGCCGTCGTCCTATGTCCGGCGTCTGCCCGCCAAGCCGACATTCGGCCAGCCGGGCAAACGGATGGATTTAGCCGATCTTGTCGGCGGTGGAAATGGTTTTGGGACGGGCAGGGAGTGTGTCGGCATTGAGCCTATCTCGGGCAAGGTGCTCAAGGAATTAATGCTGGTGAATCGAAGATTGGGACATTCACACTATTTTCCGGTTCCCGAAATTCCCTTCATTGACGGTGTGTTTGTTCCGTTCGGGGGGGATACGCCGCAGGTTGTAACATCGCAGGGGCACACCTTTGACCAGTGTCCGGCAACCGACGGCTGCTATTGGATTGAGATTACCAATAATCCGATTGCCAGTATCAGCGGCAATGCCGGCGGGGAAGCCCTGGATGTCCATCTGGTTCGCCTGGGCGGAATTCAGTTCGGCGTGCCGATGCATCCGGGCATCATGATGCACTCCAATACGGGAATTACCTTTGATCTGGACGCCATCCGGGCATCGATTCCCGGGGTACGCATCCGCCGGTTTACGTCGATGTGCGGCATGTCGGATACGGTGATTCAGCAAAATGTACAGGCCGATATGTGGGTTCTGGTGGATGGCCAGAAGCGGCAGGGTGAACATTTTGTCTATAATCGGACCAGTCATTTTGCTTATATCGACGTGGAGATTCATAACCAGGATCGATTTTTAACGCTCATGTCAACCGATGGCGGCGACGGCAACGGTGGTGACTGGACGTTTTTTGGCGACCCGGCGCTGGAGCTGGAGTCGTCTGTCTCTCAGCAATAAGTCGTGCCTGTTTTCTTTGACAATCGAATAAATCGCTGCTTTGATGCAGAAGTGTGAGTGGCAAATGAATGATTGACTCTGTCCTGTGAGAAAGGAGGGCCGTGTTGTTCCTGAGTTTGAGGCAGTGATAACAAATTGTGTTGAGTAATAGTAAAATATAAGAATAACGTTTATGTCAGGAGAGGTGGCTATGAGTAAGAAAAGCAAATTTTTATGGGTTGTTGTAGTGGCAGCCGTCATGTTAGTGTCCAATCAGGCACTGGCAGATTCCGTTATCGGTGTCAATTTCTGCGACACCTGGCCTACACCGCAGTTGGCTGGTAAAACGGCCGATGGATTCAGTAACTGGACCGACTCCATCTCAGTGGGGCAAGCCAATGGCACTGGGCTTGTTGTACTGGGCAGCAACGGCCTGGTGACATGCGACTGGAGTTCACCCAATACCTGGGCCGGCGGACAGGAGGGGACAAACGAACAGCAGCTTTACCGTGTCTATCTGGATGATGGGGGTAATGGCTGTCTGGTTACGATTAAGGGACTTGGCGCCTGGATGGCCGACGCCGGACTGGGAGCTTACACGGTCCGTATTTATCACAGCACCGACAATGCCAATATGACCTTTGAGGATGTAGATATCAAAGAGGGCACCACGATTCTTCAAAACGTCAAGGAAACGAATCGCTGGTACACGGATGGCGGCTCACGTGCGTATGTGGATTCCGGCCTCCTGATGGCAGATACGATCATTCTTGATCCTACACCCAGAGCAAGCACTACGCGTGCATGTATCGCCGGCTTCAAGATTACCGGAATCAATAAGTTCCTTCCTCTGAATCCTGTTCCTGCAGTAGGTACGGAAGTTCCTGTCAATCAGGTTCTCAGTTGGACACAGGCTGCCTCAGCAGCAAATTTGGATGTAACCTATCGAGTCTATTTCGGGACCGATCCGAATGTACTGAACCCGAATTATTACGGCAATAAGTTAGTGAAAACCACCACGACCGATTCGGCTGATTTCTTCTATGATCCCGAACTGGCCAACAGTACGACCTATTACTGGAGAGTAGATGCTCTGGAACCCAACCTGCCCGGAGCTCCAATTGTCCACACGGGTTCGGAATGGTGGTTTACCACTCAGCCGCCTTCACCGCGTATCGAAACCAATCCGGTCAGTTTGACGGTTCCCGCGGGTACGGCACAAGCGCAGTTCTCGGTCGCCGGCATTAACATTGCGACCTATCAATGGTATAAAGATGGAGTTGCCCTGACGGCCGCCCCTGCGCTGTATACAGGCGAGAAGACCGCGACACTGACAATTCTCGATGTCCAGTTGGCTGATGAAGGCTTCTATTATTGTGTGGCTGATAACAGTCTGAATCAGCCGGCTACATCCGCCTCGGCTCAGCTTCTGACCCAGCGTCTGGTCGGGTGGTGGAAACTCGACGGTGATTTGACGGATTCGGTTGATGAAGCAATTGCCGGTGTGGCAGCTCATGACGGCAGTTCTGTGGATCCGAACTTTGTCCTTGGCAAAGACGGCAGTGCATTGCAGTTCTTTGGTGATGTCGATGGTCTGGTTACCTTTGCAGGCAGCGCCAACTTCTTTAATTTCTATCCGCGCGGCTATACTGTCAGTGCCTGGGTCAATATGGCGGAAAAGGTTGGCAGTCCTTGGGGTGCATATATCTGCAAGCAGGGAACGGATCCTTCTCGCGGCTTTATCCTGACCCACCAGGGCGATGGCCAGCCGGTTCATACGCTGCGTCAATCATTTAATGACCTTGGATCCAACACCCATGCAGATGACAACAACTGGCATCTGGTTGTCGGTTCCTACGATGCAGTAACCAAAGTGGGCAAAGTCTATGTGGATGGCATCCTGAGAAATCAGGCTACCAACACAGGTACCGTTGAGGGAAGTCCTGCCGACCTGATCTTTGGGGCGGAAAATCTGACTGCAACGACCGCTCCTTATATTGGTCTTTTGGATGATGTTCGCATCTGGAGTTATGTGGTTGATCCGGTTACGGTTGCAACCCTGTACACCGATTTCAATCCGGGCGTCGAAGTCTGCGTTGAATATCCCGGATATGATGTGGCCGGCCCGGATGGCATCGGCAATGAATTCCGTGATTGCCGCGTCAATCTGTATGACTTCGTGCCCTTTGCGAATGTCTGGCTCGATTGCAATATCGTGCCCACATGCATCCCCTAACTGGATGTGAAATAGATGGATTCTCTTGTGTGAATTAAAACTGGACTGGAAAGCCCCGACACATTATGGGGCTTTCCAGTCTTTAAAATCGACGATGATTTGTTGTTGTGTGACATAAAATAAAAAAATTGATGAATCTGAGAATTGGGTGATGATTGAAGTCTTTTTGTCTGCGCTGTTGTCGTGATTTGCGGCTTATCAGTATTGATATCAGGGAAAGCTGCAAGCGGGGGTCGTGGAAGGGGGTATTGTGCATCCGTCAAAGAGGAAAACTTCAGATTGGTTTTTGCTAATCTGTTCAGGAAATAAAGACCGATTTAAATAATCTAAAACGTTACTGTCCTTGGTTTTATGTTAGGAGAGATAATTATGAGAAGTAAAAGCAGGTTTCTATGGGTCGCTGTGTTGGCGACTGTGGCGGTGATGTCTGTGCAGGCATCCGCCGCGTCTATCTCGATGAATTTTGTCGAGAATGCATCCAACCAGATACTGGCCGGCGGGACCCCGATTGGTCCAATCGGAACGGATGGTATCTACTGGAATCACAATTCCGCAGTAGGTACCCCCTGGGCGACCAACTCGATGTCGAACCTGAAAGATAATACCGGCACTGCTACGGGTGTGAACGTTTCCTGGAGAAGCTCCAATACCTGGTACACCGGCGAAGGCACCGGCAGCGATGAAGCCAAGCTGTCTGTCGGCTACCTGGATGACGGCGTGACCACAGACCCGTACGGTGTGCAAGTGACCTTTACCAATATTCCCTATGCCCGGTACCGTGTGTACGGGATGTATGCGTCGGATACCAATCAGGACACTGCTCCGTATATCGTGACGATGCGGAATTTCGAAGTCAATGGCGCCTGGGTTCTGGGCGGGACTGCTGCCACGACCGCACAGGCCTATGGCCGGGCGGATCGCAACAATGCCGCCAATGGGGCGTATTGGACCAAAATTGTGCCTGGCGTCAAGGTCGGCAACTACTGGACAATTGACAGCATGGGTTCGACCCTGACTATCAAGGGATTACCAAGAAATGGCTCTCAGCGAGGCTCGCTTTCCGGCGTAATTATTCAGGAAATGGATAAATTCCTTCCTTATGATCCTGATCCTGCCATTGGGAAAGAGGCTCCGGTCAGTCAGGTGCTCAGTTGGAAGCAGTTGTCCGTCGTCAACGGACTGGGCGTGACCTACAAGGTCTATTTCGGTACCGATCCCAATTCGTCCAAACTGCCGCTGGTCAAAACCACCACGACCAATGCCGCCGATTTCTTCTATGATCCCGAGCTGGTTAACAGCACGACCTATTACTGGCGAGTCGATGCCCTCGAACCCAATCTGCCCGGATCTCCCACGGTGCATACGGGTGAGGCATGGTGGTTCAAGACCCAGCCGCCTTCACCGCGTATTGAAACCAATCCGGTCAGTCAGACGGTTCCGGCCGGCACGAATGTGCAGATGTCCGTGACGGGTATTAATATCACCTCGTATCAGTGGTATAAAGATGGAGTTGCCCTGACGGCAGCGCCTGCCCTTTATACAGGTGAAAAGACCGCAACACTGACCATCCTGGATGCTCAGGTGGCCGATGAAGGCTTCTATTATTGTGTGGGTGACAACAGTCTGAATCAGCCCTCAACATCCGCCTCGGCTCAGCTTCTGACCCAGCGTCTGGTTGGCTGGTGGAAACTCGACGGCAATCTGAATGACTCGATTAATGAAGTAATCGCCGGTGCAGCCGCTCATGACGGCACCTCCGCCGATCCGAATTTCGTCGCAGTTGGCAAAGACGGCGGGGCATTGCAGTTCTTTGGCGGCACCGATGATATTGTGACCGTCAGCAACAGTGTGGACTTCTTCAATTTCTATCCGCGCGGTTATACCGTCAGCGTCTGGGTGAATATGCCGCCCAAAACCGGTGCCGACTGGGGATCATTTGTTTCCAAGCAGCAGCGCGAAGCCGGAGCGGACTGGAAAGGCTTTATTCTGACCCATCAGCCCGCAGGCCAGGCGGTTCATACACTGCGTCAGTCTTTCGGCGACCTGGGTTCGGGCACGGATGTCGATGACAATAACTGGCATCTGGTCACCGGAACTTATAATGCCGCGACCAAAGTGGGCAAGGTCTATGTGGATGGCGCCCTGAAGGGTCAGACCACCAATACCGGTGCGGTCGAGACCAATCCGAGGGCCCTGATTTTTGGTGAAGAAGTATCGACAAGCACGATTTCGCCCTATAGCGGTCTCCTCGACGACATCCGCATCTGGAGTTATCCGCTGGACGATTATACTGCGGCGTTATTGTGGACCGATTTTAATCCCGGCATGACGGTGTGCCTTGAGAAATATCCGATGGATGTCAGCGGGCCTGATGGAACGCCGGACTGCATCGTCAACCTTTATGACTTCGCCGCCATTGCTGACAAATGGTTAACCTGCAACCGCGTACCGGAGTCAACGTGTCCCTAATGGCATAAAGCGTTTTTGCCTTTATGACATCCGACATGTGAACTTCAGACAATTAAAACGATATCAAGGAGAAATAACCATGAAGATAAAACTATTATGCATTGCGTTGACTTTGGTTTTCGCAGCGGGGGGGGCCTGGGCCGGAACAATCTCGCTGAATTTCAGTGAAAATTCAGGTAATCAGCCATTTGCCGGCGGAGCACTCATCGGCCCACTGAAGACAAACAGTACCTATTGGAATACGACCGACACACGTGCCACAGGCGATCTGGTCACAGGCACCAAGACGGGATTAATTGATGGAACCGGAGCGGATACCGGCGCCAGCGTGGAATGGGATAGTTCCAATACCTATTGGAATCACGACGGTACGGGCGACGATGAGCATAAATTGTCCGTGGGTTATCTGGATGACTGGGATAGCGGAAACGGCAATGGTCCTGTGATTACTTTCCGCAATGTCCCCTATCCTGTCTATCGGGTGTATGTACTGATTGCATCAGACCAGAATCAGGGATCTACACCGCCCACCTTCCAGTACCGCAATTGCAGGATCAATGGACAATGGGCGTTTGGCGGCGATGCTTCGACGACGGCCACTGCGTATGGAACAATCAATAACAATAAAACCAATAATGGTGAATGGTGGACGGAAATCGTGCCGGGCGTGAAGGCCGGCAACTACTTCACGTATGTCACCTCGGGTTCAACACTGAGCATCGTGGCACAAAGAAACAGCGGCACGCAGCGTGGATGCATCACCGCCGTGATCATCGAAGAGCTTTTTGTCGCACGCAATCCCGACCCGGCCAATGGCGCAATCGATGTGGCTCTGGATAAAGTCATGACCTGGACGGCAGGCAGTGATCCCAATACGACCGGACACCATGTTTACTTTGCTGAAAGCAAGGCCCTGGTTTCTGCCCGCAATGCAAGCGTCTATCGCGGCTTGAAAGCCAAGGGTAATGAATCGTATAATCCCGCAGACAGCGGCATCAGCCTGGAAAAAGACAAAGAGTATTTCTGGGTTGTCGATGAAAGCGTCAACAATTCCGGCACCGCTCCGGCGGACGCCAATACCATTCAGGGCCAGGTGTGGTCTTTCCGAAGCATCCGAACGCTGCCGGACATCACCGGCCAGCCTCAGAGTGTCACGACGGTCGATGGGATGGATGCCAGCTTCAGTGTGACTGCGGTCAATCCGCTGACGGGCAATGCGTCGGGCTTGTCCTATGCGTGGAAAGCTGTCGGCAGCCCGACAGTTCTGTCCACAGGGCCGACTCTGACGCTTTACAGTGTGACTGCCGCCAGCGAAGGGCAGTACTACTGCACGGTAACCAATGCGACCGGACCCAAGGATACCAACGCCGTAAGCCTGTCGATCTCGAAAAAAGTGGTCTTCTGGCAGTTCAATGAAACTTCCGGTTCTACCGCTTCGGATTCGTCCGGAAATGGAATTGCCGGTACGGTGGGCACTGCTGCAGTCTGGGCGTCCAATGGTGGACATTCCGGCAAAGCGGGCGACCATGCTCTCTATCTGCCCGGCAGTGCGGATGCATTCGTCAAGGCTCTCAATGTCAATCTGACGGGCAAGCCCGTGGATGATATCTTCAAAGGGACCTCGTCCTGGTCGATTAATCTGTGGGTGAAGTTTGACGGCAAACCCGCCCTGACGAATATTGCCGGCTTTGGCGATTGCGATGGAACCGGCGCCGAAGAGAACGGCAATGATGCTACCGACCGCTATTTCGCAAGCTGGATTAACGGCACTCTGGAGTTTGAAGTCGGCACCGACGGTTTCTGGCCGGAAACGCCGCTGATCAACGGCGACTGGCAGATGCTGACTCTGAGCTATGATGCGGCATCCAAGACGGGTGTCATGTATTTCAATGGTAATGCCGTTTCAACCAAGAGCGGTTTAACGCTGGCTGATACGACTGAAAATGCCTTCAAGATCAACAGCGGCCTGCTGGTGGTGTATGGCGGCATGCCGGGGCAGTTAAAAGGCTGGGTGGATGATTTCTGTGTCTTTGATGGTGCGTTGACTGCGACCGATGTGGAATATCTCTACGCCGGATACGTTTGCACCGCCATTCCGGAATATGACGTCAATGGCGACTGTGTCCTGGATATGGCAGATTTGCTGGACGTGCTGGATAACTGGCTGGATTGTGCTCTGGCCCCCACCTCGGCCTGTCCGTAAGATACCGGCTGTAAAGTGTTTAATTTGGAATATGCTTCGATGGGTCTCGGTGACCCCGGGATCCATCGAAGTGTTTGAAAACAACAGGGTGAAGATGAAGACTGTGTATGATATCACGGTCGAATGTGTTTGATTAATCAATTTTTTAGGAGAAGGTAAGATGAAAAGCAAATGTTATGTGATGGTGTTGGCCTTGCTGGTCATCACGTCCGGCCTGGTCAGTGCCGGAAATGTGATTGGGGTGAATTTCTGTGACGCCTGGGATAAACCCCACATGGAAGGTAAAACCGCTGACGGCTTCGACAACTGGACCGATTCCTGGCCGCTGTGGAACTGGGATAGTGCCAGCAACGGCAGTGTCGCAGTCCGTGGAAGTAATGACCTGGTGACTTGTACCTGGAGTTCCCCCAATACCTGGGCGGGCGGCTATGAAGATACAAGCGAACAGCAGCTCTACCGGGTTTATCTGGATGACGGCGGGAACGGTGCCCTGATTACCATTTCGGGTCTGGGAGACTGGCTGACCTCTATCGGTGCAACCAGCTACAGCGTCCGCATCTACCACAGTACCGATAATGGCACGGGTTTTATGGGAGTTGACCTGACCGATGGCACGTCGATTCTTGAAACGGTCCAGGAAACAAACCATTGGACGACCGATGGCGGTCTTCGGGCATTTGTGGATTCCGGTGCCCTGTCGGCAAGCACGCTGGTTATAGATCCTCTGGCACGTGATAGTGCCAATCGGGCGACTATTGCGGCCTTCAAAATCACAGCCATTCCAGAGCCGGCAACCATGATGCTGCTGGCTTTGGGCGGCCTGGTGCTTCGTCGCAAACACAGCTAATCATAGATTGAAACAGGATTTACGGCGGGTCGCAAGAAGTTGATGCGGCCCGCTTTTAAGCACAAAATGGATGGGGATGGTTTGTTGGCTGGATTTTCCTGATTTCGTGTTTTTTCGGTCAACTTTAGGGATAAATTTGACGTATTAATGAGGGGACTTTTATTTCGACAGAGTCCGGCAGGACAAATTCATTGATTTCTGCATAGAGGAAAAAAGATGAATATTAATATGAATCGGCCGTTTTATATTGGACTTGTTACCTTATTATTTTGTTATGTAACGGCCTTGGCCGGCTTATTTGATCCGCCGCTCCAAAACGCGAGCTTTGAAGATAACCCCCTCGCGCCGGGAGCCGTGACTTATACTTTCAATAACTGGCATGATATCAGCGGCTGGGTGGAATATTCCACCGGGCCGGCCGGCAACGGGCTTCCTCTGACTCCCTATGGCAATATCTGGGCAGGCTTTATTGGAAATGCCCCGAATCCCAATACGGGCTTGATTTACCAGCAGGTCGGGACCTGGTCGGAAAATATGGGGTGCGAAGTGATTTTCCTGTTCGGCAAACGTGCCGGCAAGGCGGCTTTCCCGATACGAATTGCCCTCTGGGCAGGCGGTACTGCGGCCAGCGCTGCCGATGGTGTGTCGCTGACGGCCATTGGTGCAACTATGATTAACAGCGTGACCATTACCCCCGATTTTGGCGGCCTGGATGTCGCAACCCTCGAAAGCCATGTTTTTCTGACTACAGGGACCGGCCGTTCTACAACAGATGCCCTATGGCTTGAATTCAAGAGCATGGGGACGATTGACAGTCAGATGTATATCGATCATGTCCAAATCAGGGCGGCGGTTCTGGCCAACACCCCCGTCCCGGCCAATGGCGCCGTCCGCATCCACCCGGCTCCCGAACTGAGCTGGCAGGAGCCTCCTGTCGAAAGTGCGACCTACAATCTTTATTTCGGTCCCAATCCCGATGTCGCGTCCAATCCCAAATGGACGAATGTGCATCCGCCGTTTAATCCCGGCACACTGGATTATATGACTACCTATTACTGGCGAGTCGATACGATTGTAGGCAGTAATGTTTTTTCCGGCGATGTCTGGACCTTTACAATAGGCGGCAAGACTTCCGATCCAAGCCCCGCAAACGGCACAGAGAATCTGCCGATGTCGGACAAGAATCTCATCTGGTCAGGCGATAGCTGGGCGACGTCCTACAAGGTGTATGCCGGAACCCAGTTTCCGCTGTCGTACCTGGGGGAGGTGACAACGCCGATATACCCGAATTATCCCACCCCGTATGAACTGACGACCTATTACTGGCGTGCGGATGAATATGTCAACGGGCAGCTTGCCGTACAGGGTGATGTCTGGCAGTTTACCACGCGTCAGCGGATGGATGCCTGTCCGGACGGGGATCTGAGCGGTGACTGTGTTGTAGGCCTGGCCGATCTTCTGCTGATGGCCCAGCAATGGCTTAACCCGTTTGGCTGCGATGGCTTCCCCAATACCTGTGCCGACCTGGTCGGTCAGGATGGCGTGAATCTTTCGGATATGGCGGTGATTTCATCCAACTGGCAGCGGCAGGGGGAATCCACCATTGTTATCAATGAAATTCACTATAATCCGGACCTCAAAACCGACCTGGTTGAGTTTATTGAATTGTACAATACCGGTCCGTTTGATGTGGATATTTCCGGCTGGCGTTTCTGTGACGGGGTGGACTATACCTTCCCGCAGGGCACGATTTTCCCGGCTGAAACATATCTGGTGGTTGCTGAAGATTCGAGCCTGGCGTATAGTCCGGTGACCCTTTCCAAGAAATACGGCACTCCGGCCAATCTGGTAATGGGGCCGTTCGCGGGTTCGCTCAATAATGAAGGTGAAAATATCGAACTGTGTGATGCAAAGGGTAAAACCATTGACCGGGTCGATTATCAATTAGGCTTCCCCTGGCCGACGGTCGGCGATGCGGTGCCGGATGTGGCCCCCGGCGGCACAGGCCATTCGATCCAATTGATTCACCCGACGCTCGACAACAGTCTGGCCGGAAGCTGGCGCAGTGCCTACCCCACACCCGGTGATCTGAACACCGCCGTTGTGGCTGAGAATTGTCCGCCGCAAATTCGGCAGGTCAATCATTCACCCCAGCAGCCGAAAAGTGCCCAGGTGGTCACAATCACCGCCAAGGTTACTGATCCGGACGGAGTCGCTTCGGTGAATCTGCACTATCAAGTGGTGAATCCGGGCAGCTATATCCCCATTACGCTGCCGAATCAAAATACAACCACTCCGAATTTGCCGAATGCGGAGTATGAAAATGCTGCCAACTGGACGACGGCTGCCATGCTCGATAACGGACAGAATGGTGATGTCACCGCCGGTGATGCTATTTATACCGTGCAGCTCCCGGCATCCGTGCAGGTGCATCGTCGCCTGATTCGATATCGCATTACGGTGACGGATAAGACCGGTTTGAGCCTGCGTGTTCCCTATGCCGATGACCCGCAGCCCAACTTTGCTTATTTTGTTTATGATGGGGTGCCCGCCTGGAGCGGTGCAATCAATCCCGGCGGCAGTGCTCCTCTGAATGTTGTCCAGAATTTCGATCCGGTTGTGATGCGGTCGCTGCCGGTATATCATCTGATTGCGCGGGAAACCGATGTCCTGACCTGCCAGTATACTAGTTCCTGGGATGATACCCAGTATCATTTTGGCGGCACGCTGGTCTATGACGGCAAAGTCTATGACAACATTCACTACCGTATTCGCGGCCAGGCCTCGACTTTCAACTGGGGCAAGAATAAATGGAAATTCGACTTTAACCGGGGTCATTACTTCCAGGCCCGTGACAATTACGGGAATTTATATGCCGAGAAATGGGACAAAATGAATGTCGGCATGGGCGGCTGCCCGTGGTGGCAGTATCCGCATCCCGGCAATTGGGATCAGGGAGCAGGCGGGCTGTTCCTGAATGAAACATTAGGCTATCGCCTCTACAACATGGCCGGCGTTCCCGCCAGCAATACCAATTATTTCCAGTTCCGCATTATTGATGCTGCGGCTGAAATCGGTTCTACCCAGTATGTCGGCGATTACTGGGGTCTGTATCTGGCCATCGAAAATCCGGATGGGGCATTCCTCGACGAGCATGGCCTGCCCGACGGCAATCTTTATCGCATGGACAGCGGCTATGATAAAAAAAATCAGGGCGCCACGCAAGTCAAGGATAACTCTGATATCGCTTCCTTTGTGAGCGCTTCGACCGGTTATAACAAGACCAATCCCTATCAGCCCCTGTCCTGGTGGCAGGCCAATACCGATCTGCAGACCTATTACAGTTCCAAGGCGACGGGAATTGCGATTAATGATTCCGACCGTCGTCCGGAAGCCAACTGCATTTTTTACAGTAATCCTGTTCTGGGCAAGTGGATGATGCTGCCCTGGGATGTTGATTTGACATTCGAGTGGGGTATGCACTATACGGACTGGGAACACTGGAAATATGTGCTTAGCTACACCGAAGCCAATATCGAATACCAGAACCGCTGCCGTGAGCTGCTGGACCTGCTGTTCAATCCTGAACAGGCCGGACAGGTGGTCGACGAAATCGCCGCAGTAATCAGTGATTCCAATCCCGCTAAATCGTTTATCGAGGCCGAACGTGCGATGTGGGATTATCATCCCCGCATTAACAAGAAAGGCCAGTGGTATGCCAATAACGAATTTCTGACCAGTGCGTATGGAGGTACCCAGGACTGGGCGGGTATGCTGACCTATTATAAAACCGTCCTTTCCCCGACCGGATATAACAACGGCTATACCTATGGCGTCAAGGCATTAACCGCCGAAGCGGCGGATGCTGCCATTCCCAATAAACCGACGGTGTCGTATATCGGCTCCGCCGGTTATCCGACCAATGACCTGCGGTTCCAGACCTCGGCCTTCAGCGATCCGCAGGGGGCGGGAACGTTTGCCGCGATGAAATGGCGGATAGCCGAAGTGCGTCCGTTCAGCAAACAGCCGCTGCCGACCATTGCCGCCGGCGGGGGCAGTACCGAACCGACTCCGATTACGCTGATCCCCCAGCAGACGACCTGGAAATACTTCAAGGGGACCGCGGAGCCGTCCTCGCCGGTCGAAAGCTGGCGTCAGCCGGGCTTTAATGACAATGACTGGGCGACGGGCCAGACCAGTATCGGCATAGGGGATAATGATGATAATACCAATTTAGCCGATATGTATAAATCGTATTATACGGTTTACCTCAGGAATACCTTTGATGTCTCTGATGTCAGCCGAATCCAGAACCTGACGCTTCGTGTTTATGTGGATGACGGCTGCATCATCTGGATTAATGGTACCGAAGTCAGCCGGCCGCATTGTCCCGATGGCTTTATTGCCTACAATCATGAAGCAACCAGTTACGAGACCATCGTTTTGACGGCCCCATACGATTATCTGGTCAGCGGAACCAACACCATTGCAGTCCAGGCGATTCAGTCCAGCAGCGACAGTTCTGATTTTTCAATCGATGTCAGCGTCACTGCCGAACTGGCCCCGCAGATTGGTCCCGATCCCTTCTATGAAGAGTCTTATGCTTTTCGTGTGACCCCGGGCAAATATGAAATTGATGCCGTCTGGGAAAGCGCTGAACTGACCACATTCAGCAGCACGGCTGCCATTCCCGGCAGTGTCGTCAAGCCCGACAGGACCTACCGTGTCCGCTGCCGGATGAAGGACAATACCGGCCGCTGGAGCCACTGGTCCAGCCCGGTGGAATTCGTCACCGGTCAGCCCCTGTCCGGAGGAGTCCTTGATTCCCTCCGCATTACTGAATTGATGTATAATCCCGCACCGGATACCACCGGTGCCTATGACAGCCAGGAATATGAATACATCGAGCTCAAAAACATCGGATCCACTACGATATCCCTGAGTTCAGTTACTATAAGCGACGGAATTACCTTTGATTTTGCCACGGCGCCTACAGCCTTGCGTACACTCGGTGCAGGCCAGTATGTCCTGGTCGTCAAGAACAAGGCCGCTTTTGAGTCCCGTTACGGCACAGGCGTTTCCGATCGGATTGCCGGCCAGTATTCCGGCAGATTGTCCAATTCCGGCGAAACCCTGCTGTTCAGTGATTTCTGGAACGGTACCATTGTGAAGTTTGCCTTCAATGACGGCCTTGGCTGGCCGGTTGCCGCCGACGGCGGGGGGCACTCTCTGGTTGTTAAGGATTATGCCCTCGAAGAAGAGCCTCTCGGGACGCTCGATTACGGCGGAAACTGGCGTGCCAGCACCTATCGCCATGGTTCGCCGGGACAGGATGACCCTGCTCCCATCATCGATGTCCGGATCAATGAGGTGATTGCTCATACGGACTATTCGAACCCGGCTCGCCCCGAATATGATTCCAACGATTATATCGAGTTGTTCAACACGTCGGATTCTGCTGTTTCACTCAATGGTCACTGGTATTTGTCCGACGATATTGACCAGCTTAAAAAATGGCCGTTACCCGCATCGACTCTCGCTGCCGGCGGGCGTATCGGTTACGATGAAGTCAGCGGCTTCCACAGCCCCATTACGCAGGGCTTTGGTCTGGATAAGGCCGGCGAGCAGGTCTTTGTGTCCTATCTGCCCGGCACCAGCCAGGACCGCATCGTCGATTGCATTCGCTTTAAAGGGCAGGAAAACGGCGTCTCGCTGGGTCGTTATCCCGATGGCGGTGACTACTGGTTTACCATGCTGCCGTCACGCAATGCCGTCAATCAGACCCCCATTCAGAAAGTGGTGATTTCCGAGGTCATGTATCATCCGCTGGAAGGTTCAACTAACGATGAATACGTAGAACTGTTCAATCCGACCGGTGCATCGATCCTGCTGGCTAATGCCGACGGTTCATGGCATCTGGATAATGCCGTGTCTTATGTCTTTCCGGCCGGGGTATCGCTGGCTGCAGGGCATCGGCTGCTTGTGGTTCCTTTCGACCCGGCGGATACGGTCCGTCTGGAAGCCTTTAAGAAGGCCTATGGTGCAGCATCTCTGACGCCCGGGGTGAATATTTTCGGGCCGTATGAGGGTGCATTATCCAACGGCGGCGAACGGCTGGCACTCGAACGTCCTCAGGCGCCGGATATGCCGGGAGACCTGGTTTCCTGGGTTCAGGTGGACGAAATCTATTATGGCACGTATTCCCCCTGGCCGGTCCAGGCCGATGGTCTGGGCAAGTCTCTGGAACGTGTGTCTTCGGATTCCGCCGCCAGCGGCAATGATCCCGCCAACTGGCGCGACGCCGCCCCATCTCCGGGCTATTAAACGGATCCTGATGCAAGGGTTTGCGCGATGCGCTGCGATGGTCCCTCTGGCCATCTTCACAGCAATTTGATGTTGGCTGCCAATACCTTTAAGATCATCCAGATTACGCGGGGTACCGTTCCGGCACGCTGTCCCTGAACCAGTCAGCAGGTTTCAGTTGACCTTGGAGACATGAAAGACTACCTGTTCCGTACGCGGAATCAGAGGATTTTCTTGATGAAGTCATGATCGAACACCTGCGGCAGGCGCTGCGCAAGAAGATTGCCGGGGAAGGAACTTCCGTAAGCGGGCTGCCCCAGGGAGACCGAATTATTCATCTGGCACCGCTGTCGCCGATTGCCAAGGAAACCTGGGTATTCTGGGAGGATGGCCGCAAGCTGTTCTTTTTTGCATCGGATATTGATCTGGCCAATTCCACTTGACCCAGTCAATACACGTTCCCAAAACAGCCTGCGGCAGCCGTGGAGCATTCCAAACCTGTTGGGCATAAACGCATGATTTTTTGATTGCTCTTCATATCCGGACAGGACTATAATATACCTTCAAAATGATTCTGACTAATATCTGAGGAAACTGCCATGACAAAAAAACAAAGTCGCATAGCGTGTTTCATCTCACTATTGCTGAGTCTGTTTATCTCTGTAGCCTCCCGTGCCCAGATGCCCGTTTATGCCCCCGATGAAAACAACCGCCTTCTGAATGAAATGATCGATATCAGCGGCGACTTCCGCAGCTTTGCCAACACTTATTACTGTGCCGACAAGCTTATCGATTTCGATCCCGCCGCAGGCCGGGGCAAAATCCGCTACCTGCGTCACGAATATACCACCCGGCAGGCCTTCGACAACATGCTGGGCGCCCTCAGCCCCGTGCAGGCCAACGAATTTCCCTCCATCGAATATGCTGCATCACCCGAACTGCCCTTTGCCCTTGAATTCATCTCGCCTCGCACCTTCCGCATCCGGGCCTTATCCCGCTTCCAGGTTAAATCCGATGAGCCGTCCCTGATGCTGGTCAACGGTACTGCCCAACAGGACCGCACCGGCTGGAAATACGAAAAACTCGGCGAGTCGCACCGCTACACCAGCAGCTTCGGCTCCGTCACTCTCACGCCGTCTCCATTCCATATCGAACTGCGCGATGCCCGGGGCCGCCTCCTGACTCATTCGATGCACATGCAGGATGGCAGTGAAACCTTTACCCCGCTGCTGCCGTTTTCCTTTGTACGCAGGGCCGCCGACTATTCCACCAGCTTTGCCGCCGTCTTCCGCCTGTCTCCCAACGAGAAAATATTCGGCTGCGGCGAATCCTTCACCGAGTTCAACAAACGCGGCCAGCGGGTCGTTCTTTATACCGACGACTCCAACGGCGTCCAGAACGAAACCATGTATAAACCCATCCCGTTTTACATGAGCAGCCGCGGTTACGGCGTCTTCATGCATACCTCAACCCCCATCACCTGTGATTTCGGCAAATATTACAGCAGCGTCAATACCATGATGATTGGCGATGACCAACTGGACCTGTTTTTCTTCCTGGGCGACCCTAAAGACATTCTCAGTGAATACACCGCTCTCACCGGCCGAGCCGCCATGCCGCCATTGTGGTCATTCGGCTTCTGGATGAGCCGCATTACCTACTTTTCCGAAAAAGACGGCCGCACCGTCGCCCAGAAACTCCGCCAGAACCAGATTCCCAGCGACGTGATTCATTTCGACACCGGCTGGTTCGAGACCGACTGGCGCTGCGATTATCAGTTCTCTCCGTCCCGTTTTGAAAATCCGGCCAAAATGATAGCCGACTTCAAAGACCAGGGCCTGCGTGTCTGCCTGTGGCAATTGCCCTATTTCGTCCCCAAAAACTCCCTGTTCCCGGAAATCATCGAAAAAGGCCTGTTCGTCCGCGACCGCAAAGGCAATCTGCCCTATGAAGATGCGGTTCTGGATTTCTCCAATCCCGCAGCCATCCAGTGGTATCAGGACAAAATCGCAGGCCTGCTCAAGCAGGGCGTCAGCGTGATCAAAGTGGATTTCGGCGAAGCCGCCCCCGCCAACGGACTCTATGCCTCCGGCAGAACCGGCTTCTATGAGCATAATTTGTACCCGCTGCGCTACAACAAAGCCGTTGCCGAAATCACGCAGAAAGTCACCGGCGACACCATCATCTGGGCCCGAAGCGCCTGGGCCGGAAGTCAGCGATATCCCCTGCACTGGGGCGGGGATGCTGCCAATACAGATTCTGCAATGGCCTCCACGCTTCGTGCCGGATTGTCGCTGGGCTTGTGCGGCTTTTCATTCTGGTCCCACGATATGGGCGGATTCGTCAAAGCCTCCCCGGAAGACATCTATCGCCGCTGGATGGCCTTCGGCATGCTCTGCTCCCATGCACGCAGCCACGGCGCCCCCCCCAAAGAGCCGTGGGAATACAGCGAAGATTTCCTGAATACCTTCCGCAAAGCCGACCAGATGCGGTATCGCCTTATGCCCTATATCTATGCCCAGGCCAAAGACAGCAGCGAACGCGGCCTGCCTATGGTCAGGGCCTTGTTCGTCGAATACCCCGACGACCCCGGCTCATGGCTGGTCGATGACCAATACCTGTTCGGCTCGGATATGCTGGTCGCGCCGCTTCTGGAAAACGGTACCGCCCGCGATGTCTATCTGCCCCCGGGCAAATGGATTGACTACCAGACCGGCAAAGTCTTCCCCGCGGGCTGGAACCATATCGAAGCCGGCCCGGTTCCCGCCATCATTCTGATTCGGGACGGGGCGGCCATCCCGCACATCAAACTGGCCCAATCAACAGCCTTTATGGACTGGTCGGCTCTGGAACTGGTTACCTATACCGCAGACAGCAAAACCGCCCAGGGCTTAGTCTGTCTGCCGTCCGAACAGAAATTGTATAAGCTGGAGTTGACCCAGGACAACCAGCAATTCCGTCTGACCACTGACCCGCTGGCAGGCAAAGTCACCTGGACAATTCAATCTGCGTCAAAATAGAAAATACCTTTGCAATCATCTAAAGCAAAAGTATGTCTAATATGTCTTGATATGCAAAAAGAACGCTATGCAGATAAAAGCATGGTGTAATTGAATTCTCTGGAATTAAGGAAATTTTCATAGTTTACAATCATCTCTTGACCTTAGATGTAATACAGTATAGTATAGCATAGTCTATCATGGGACTATCCGGATATGCTATAACTGTATATGACAGATAATAATTTAAGGAGAACTCAATGAGACACCGTCAATTCCCCGGCAGCAAAGCATTTCTTGTTATTGGCATGCTTTTGGTCAGTTGTATCGTGTGTGCCGAGTCCGATCCTGCCTCACAATCCCCTGCAGCACCGAATTTAGCAGCGGTCGCAGTGCCATCCAGTTCCTATGTTTCGGGAGATACCTCACTGGATGCTCTGAATGACGGATATGACCCAAGACGCTCCCTCGATAACCGACGCGGATCCTATGGCAACTGGAACCGCACCGGGACACAGTGGGTTCAATATGACTGGAGCCAGCCTGTCAGCGTCAACAAAATGGATGTGTACTGGTGGGCGGACCGGCAGGGCATTCGCGTTCCCAAAGCCTGCCGCCTGCTGTATTGGGATGGAAAATCGTTTGTTCCCGTGCCCAATCCCTCTGGCCTGGGAGTCGAAGAAAACCGGTACAATACCACCACGTTTGACGAAGTCACCACCTCCAAGCTCAGGCTTGAAATGGATTCGGATGGCACGTTCTCGACCGGTATTCTGGAATGGAAAGTCTATGATTCCGGAAAATCCCCGGATTTTCCGCCATCCGTCCAGGCTGGTGTTGACCGTGTCGTGATCCTGGGAGGCAAGACCTATTTGTCCGGCCATGTCAAGACCCTGCAAGGTAAAGGCGGAGATGTGAAAGTCGCATGGTCCAAAAAATCCGGCCCCGGCAGCGTAACCTTTGAAGATGCCGCCCGGACAGAAACCACGGCGGTCTTTTCAGAAGTCGGCGACTATGTCCTCCAGTTGACAGCGACCAAGGGCACCTTGTCTGCATCTGCTTCGCTAATCACAAAAGTGGTTGCCCCTCCCCCAACCACGCATCTAAGCCTGATTGATACCGGGGCTTATACGCTGGATAGTTCCCTGTGGAACAGCCGGGCCAAAGTCCTCATTGTCAACTGGATTCCCCATTGCATCGCTAAAATTTCCGACCCCGAGGTCAAAGAAGGCGGTATCAATAATTTTATCGACGCGGCCAACAAGCTGGCCGGTAAACCCGCCGGGCCTCACCGCGGCTATGTCTTTTCCAATGCCTGGGTCTATAATACCATCGAATCCATCTGTGTCGCCCTGATGGTGGACCCGCAGGGAGACAAGGAAATCATCGAGGCTCAAAAGGCGATTAAGCAGACCCTCGAAGACTGGATTCCCAAGATTCTGGCCGCACAGGAGCCGGATGGTTATCTTCAGACCGCGTTTACACTGAGCGACCGCAAACGCTGGTCGCCCGAACATCGCGGCGATCACGAAGGCTATGTCGCAGGGTATTTTCTGGAATGTGCCATTGCCCATTACATGCTGACCGAGAAGGCCGACGACCGGCTGTATAAGGCCGCCAAAAAACTGGCGGACTGCTGGTGCGATAATCTCGGTCCGGCCCCTAAAAAAGAATGGTACGACGGCCACCAGGAAATGGAAATTGCCCTGGTCCGCTTCGGCCGATTCGTCAATGATATGGAAGGCAAAGGGGCCGGCGACAAATACATCCAACTGGCCAAATTCCTGCTGGATTGCCGCAAAGACGGCAGCGAATATGACCAGAGCCATCTGCCGGTCATTCAGCAGTACGAAGCGGTGGGCCATGCCGTGCGTGCCACCTATTCGTATGCCGCGATGTCCGATGTGGCCGTGGAAACCGGCGACAAGGATTACCAGAGCGCCGTCATGTCCCTGTGGGACAATATCGTCAACAAAAAGTATTATGTCACTGGCGGTGTCGGCAGCGGGGAAACCTCCGAAGGCTACGGCCCCAATTATTCCCTGCCGCATAACGCCTATTGTGAGTCCTGTTCCAGTTGCGGCGAGATTTTCTTCCAGCACAAACTGAACCTGGCCTATCATGATGCCCGGTATGCCGATCTGTACGAAGAAACCCTCTACAATGCCCTGTTAGGTTCGATTGATCTGGAAGGCAAAAACTTCTATTATCAGAATCCGCTTGAAACCCGCGGCATGCGCTATCCCTGGCATGTCTGTCCGTGCTGCGTCGGCAATATCCCCCGCGTCCTGCTGATGCTTCCGACCTGGACGTATGTCAAGGACAAAGACAGCATCTATGTGAACCTGTTCATCGGAAGCACGATGAAAGTCGGAGATGTTGCCGGGACCGATGTCACGATGGTGCAGAAGACCGATTACCCCTGGAGCGGCGATGTCGCGATTACGGTTAATCCCGCCAAAGAATCCAAATTCGCCGTCAAAATTCGCGTCCCGAACCTCAGCGTCAGCGAGTTGTATTCCAGCACCCCCGATGCGGATGGCATTGTGTCCATCAAGGTCAACGGCACACCCGTAACCCCGGCTGTTGCCAAAGGCTATGCGGCCATCGACAGAACCTGGAAAGCCGGCGACAAGATCGAACTGGTCCTGCCGATGAAAATCCAGCGCATCAAAGGCATCGACAAAATCGCCGCCACGCGAGGCCGGGTTGCCCTGCGGGTGGGGCCGCTGATTTATTGTGCCGAACGAGTGGATCAGGATATCAACAAAGTGCTTGATCCCGGGGCGGAATTAACACTCCACTGGCAGCCGGATTTACTGGGCGGTGTGAATGTCATTAAAGGCACATTTGCCGACGATTCTCCGCTGATGGCCATTCCTTACTATGCCCGCCAGAACCGCGATGAGCAGGCCGGCTCCAATAGCGGCGAATTCGGCGGCCCGGATGCCGTGGGTGGCGGCAATACAGGTGCCCCTGACCCGCAGCGGCGCCGGGGTCGCACCGGAGGTTCCACGGTCTGGCTCAAAGACCAATAATCCCGAATATGGATTAGTGTGATAGAGTATAAATTACAGCCTGGCCCGTCTGGACCAGGCTGTTCTTTTTGGAAAAAATCGAGCAGGAAAATGTGAAATGGATAGGGTCAAATCCGAATAGCCCCGCAGGGTGCGACCTGCCGGTCGCCCACCGTTACCCCGTACCTGCCCGCCGTTTGAGACCTTCCCGCGAGGAGGCTTGGGCTGATTACAGCCCCCCGGCATCGATGAGGTTGTTTGTCTGATTGACACGGCGGCGGGGGCTCGGTATTATTACTTCTACGACGGCCCTGGGTCCGTTGCGGCTCTTTCAAATGCGAATAATGCGATTATCGAGGCATATTGTTATGATGCCTTTGGCCGGACGAAGATCAATACGACCGCCGGGCCGGACGGCAACTGGCTGACGCCGGATGGGACGCCCGCAGCCGCCTCGGGGTATGGCAACCGGTTTATGTTTACCGGCCGGGAATATGACTCGGAAACCGACCTGTATTACTGCCGCGCCCGGATGTACAGCCCGGCGCTGGGCCGCTTCCTCCAGCCCGACCCCATCGGCTACGCCGACAGCATGAATCTCTACCAGTATTGCGGGAATAATCCAGTCAACTGGATCGATCCGTGGGGATTGTCTGCTACCGGGAGTGACCCTCTTAATGCTGAGGATTCATTACTGCGAACACCGGAATTGCTCGGGAAAGAGGCAGGGCAATCTGTAAAACAATGTCCGAAAAACTGGGGGCAAAAGATTGTTGATTTCTTCAAAAATGCATGGAAGAAAGCAAGAGGCCAAGCGGATGATGCAGTTAAAACTTCTCTTAGAGAACAATATAAAAAAGATATCGCCAATAAAATCCCCAAGGCTGTAGAAGAAATGGAAAAACAAGGGAAAAATGCAGAAGAAATTGCACGAAAAGTATATCAATTAAGGCGAGACATTCAGATACAATACAGGCAGAATACTCCCAAGGAAATGCTGGACAAAATATATCAAAGAAATCTTGAGAAATATGGGGATAAAAATGGACCGTCCATTGAATGGTTGCGGAAGGCAGGAAAGTCATGGGAAGATATCATTAATAGTGCTGGAAGAACCGGGGGGCAAGATCTGGGATTATAAAAATGAAAATATTTCTTCAAAACTATAATGAATTTGATACTATAGGGGTACTTGATACTTCTAATGGGATTTTTTGCGAAATTAAGAAAAAAGAGAAAGAAAATATTTTAATAAAAGGTTTCTATTCTCTTTTAGGTTCCTATCGAGTCCTCTTTTTTGAAAATGAAGGCGGTCTGTTTATACAGATTAATGGAAAAAGATATTTAGTAGAATCGGAAACACGTGTCGAACATAAAAGGGGCTTTTGCTCTAATAAATTTATTCTTTGGAATCAAATTGAAAAATATAGGCAAACAATAAAATATCCTATTAATAAATTGGATCCTCCTATAGAAGACTCCTTTACAATGTCCGAAGAAGAGGATTTTGATTTTGGCTTGTTTTTATGCAATGTTCTTTCAGATGATCCCAGACTGAATAGGCTTAAGAAACAATGGAGTTCGGGAACATTCGAAGACTGATTGTGTTGATACAGTCGAATACCGGTTGAATATGTTACAGACAATGTAGGGCAAGCCTCTGTGCTTGCCGGTATTTGAGCTTTGCCGAAGGTGTTCCAATTGAATTGGGGATTGGATTCGCCTGCGGCGAGGCGGAATAATCCCAAGCACGGAGGCTTGGGCTACGATTAATTATTCGACCCCGGTCGGGGTCTGGGGGATTGTAGGCCCCGGCATCGATGAGGTGATTTGCCTGATTGACACGGCGGCGGGGGCTCGGTATTATTACTTCTACGACGGCCTTGGGTCCGTTGCGGCTCTTTCAAATGCGAATAATGCGATTATCGAGGCATATTGTTATGATGCCTTTGGCCGGACGAAGATCAATACGGCCGCCGGGCCGGACGGCAACTGGCTGACGCCGGATGGGACGCCCGCAGCCGCCTCGGGGTATGGCAACCGGTTTATGTTTACCGGCCGGGAATATGACTCGGAAACCGACCTGTATTACTGCCGCGCCCGGATGTACAGCCCGGCACTGGGCCGCTTCCTCCAGCCCGACCCCATCGGCTATGCCGACAGCATGAATCTCTACCAGTACTGCGGAAATAATCCAGTTAATTGGATTGATCCGTGGGGATTAGCCGTTTATTGGAGTGGCAGAAAATTTGCGGATACACCAGATGAAACTTACCCTAAAATGAGTGGATATGGGCTATCTTTTGAAAATAGTCATTCATATATTACATTAACAGATATCGATCCATTGACGGGAAAAGAATTCGTAACGGATACATATAGTTATGGTAATGGAGGAAAAGGTGTATGGAAACACAACGATCCTATAGACATGAACGCGTCACAACAAGCTTTTGATTCTGCCGAATTGGATCAGAATAAAACAGGACAAGTGAAGGTAGGGGGAGAATCATTAGAGCCTTTTATCGAAGCAGAGTACGAAAAAATAAAAGATAATCCTCCGCCATATAATCTACTAAGGAGTAATTGCAAACAAAGAGCATATGAATTAATTCAGAATGCTAAAAAGGAAAAAAAGGGGAATAGGTAAATGAGTCAATCATTCACTAAACTTTTGCAAAATTGAAAAATTGGAGTCCGAATGGGCTTTTTGACGACAAATACAGGTAGTAAAGTGTCCGATAATATCATGGAGGATATTACGATGCCGGCTATCGTCCAATTTCCGACTG
>Ga0228536_1001093_pt1 | contig 31845 bp, 26 predicted proteins | sample SJ1Smetagenome_FD_168611 | JGI IMG/M metagenome (GOLD analysis project Ga0228536, IMG submission 168611) | Enriched culture of PCE-dechlorinating microbial communities from Ithaca, New York, USA - SJ1.S | ecosystem: Engineered > Modeled > Simulated communities (microbial... > Unclassified...
TCGCTTCTCCATCGCCTCTCAGCACCCCCCCGGTCATACGAAAAAAGCCACCGCTCGGTGGCTTGGCATTCGTGATTCTGGTGGGCCCACCTGGACTTGAACCAGGAACCTTCCGGTTATGAGCCGGTGGCTCTAACCACTTGAGCTATGGGCCCGCAAGGACGCACAGAAAACGGCTTTCCCCAGGGGAGCCCAGAAAAGCCGTCGATCCGTCACTTCTGCTCTATATGGATGCACCCGACAGGGCAACTGTCTACAGCCTCGGCGGCACACTCCGAACCTTCGGGGCGAATGACTCTGGCTTTTCCCGCGTCCTCGTTCAGTTCGAACACGTCCGGGCAGATCTGAGAGCACACGCCACATCCAATGCATTCGTCCGCATCAAGCGTTACGACCATGACTATGGTCACCTCCTTCCGCGGGACGATTGTAGCGCAGGTCATGACCCGCGTCAAACCGGATCCGGACGCGCCGCAGAGCGTTTCAGCGGGACGCCACGTCAACTTTTGCCGCGCCCTCCGCGTTGGAGAGGCGCAGCAACGCCGTGTATTCCGGAACGGCTTTCTTTTGAGGTTCCGCGGAAACCAGGAACACGCCCACCCCCGCGACCTTCGCTCCGAATTCCTGGGCAACCTGGAGCATTCCCGCCGCGGTGCTTCCTCCGCGCATGAAATCATCCACGATGAGCACCCGGGAATCTCGTTCGAAATGGCGCATTCCCATGTACATGGTCCGCACATCTCCTCCCGCAGTGGGATAGTGCACCGCCACGGCGGGCCCGTCGCTCGCCCTGTTGCGGAAGCGACACACTGCCAGCGGAACCCCCAGGGCATAGGCCGTGAACATGGCCAGGGGAATCCCCTTGACCTCGGAGGTCATGACCACATCCACCGTCGTTCCCTGAAAGCTCCCGGCCATGACGTATCCCAGGTTCAACGCGTAGAGAGGATGGAAGATCAGGTCACTGTAGTAGATCAGTCCTCCGGGAAGAAGCCGGTCCTTACCGGAGAGAACGACCGCCAGCTCTTCGAGAAAGGTTTTGCGTCGTTCCTCGCTCATCTCGGGCACGAAGGCGGCACCTCCGTTCCTGCCGCGATCCACCACCATGCGTCCGAGCCCCTCCTGACGAAAAGCCGCGTCGATGATCGCCACGTCGTCGCTGACGACGGTTTTCGACACGTCGAAATCCGTGGCAACCTTCGTGAGCGACAGTTGACGGGACGGGGAAAACAAAAAGCGGGAGGCGATACGGACGAGGCGCTCCGTGCGTTGCCCTCTCATGTCTCTCATTCCTCCAATACGATCAAGGTATGCACCCATGCCCACTCTTCGACACGGGCACACAAACCCTTCGTCGCCTCCCTCGCCGGAAAGAGAGCGAAGGCCGCACTGCCACTGCCACTGACGCCCCAGGCGAACGAGCCCGTTGCTTCCGCGGCGGCAAAAAAGCGTTCGTACTCGGGGTGCCGCCTCCGAAGCGGAGCAAGAAAATCGTTCGGCAGCAACCCCACTCTCTCATGGTTCCGAAGGCGCCCGCAAAGAAGATCGAGCTCCTCCCGGGCCGTTCCCTCATCGAGCCACGCATCTTCCGACGAAGGGATCCCGCAAAGTACATCCAGCTCCCGGAACATGTCCCTCGTGTCGCAACGCCATCGGGGCAGAAGCAGAACGACAGCATATTCCGAAAGGTTCGGAAGCGGGATCAACACCTCTCCCAAGCCTTCTCCCCGTGCGCACCGCGCATCCTCTGCCAAAAAGGGAACGTCCGCCCCTATCCGGGCCAGTGAACCGCCGAACGCAACACCCTTGCGGTCCCGGAGCCAGCGCACCAACGCCGCCGCATTGCCGCTGCCCGTTCCGAGACCGCTTCCGGGAGGAATCTGCTTCCAGAGATCCATCTCCAAAGCCGGAAGATCGGGCATCTCTTCCCGCGCCTCCCGAAGAACCCGAAAAAGAATGTTCTCTCCCGCCACAACCGTATTGTGCACGCGAAGGACGTCGGGGTTCTGGACATTATGATGCTTTATTTCGCGAATTGTCAAGGTTTCAAGCGGCCCGATCCGAAAAAACGATGTCACGAGAGAATGATATCCGTCCTCCCTTTTTCCGGTGACGCGCAGCGTGAAATTTATCTTTCCGCAAGAGAAGAGTTGTTCCTGCATGATCGTTCTCCTTCGTTCCCCACATTGCTGAAAAAACGCCGGAAGGGGGTTCGGATGCGAAGACTTTCCATACGACGAACCCGACGCCGAGGCGTCGGGCCGGGAAAACGCTGTCGCTACAAAAAGGCACAAAAAACCCTCTCCGGGGTTTCGGCAACAAAAAAAACCCACAGGGCGAAGCCGGGCTTTCGCCCTCACCCTCATGCTCTCCAGAACGAATCAGACGATCTTCTCGTCCTGGGGGAGAATCTCCAGTTCCACCTCGTGCGTCAGAAGCTCGACGTAACTGAAGGAAACCGTACTGTTCTGGGACTCCACAAACATGGTAAACAGCTTGGGATAGGTTTCGATGATGACTCCCTGGCGCTCCTCCACTTTGCGGCGTCCTTTCGAGGCCTTGTACCGAACTCGCGAACCCTTGTGCAGAGTTATCCGCTCTCGAATGCTCGAAAGGCTGCAGCCCATGTGCTTCACTCCCTAACGGAAATTTGGACTGATTTTACCATAAAATTCCAGATTACGCAAAGTTGCATGTCATTTGTTACACTTGCAAGAGAGGCCGGTTCCGCACCGACCTCTCTCTTGGGAGCATGCAAAGGCTTTCCATCCCGTTTTCAGCCTCGCGCCGAGGAGTCCACTTCGGAAAACAAAATGTATAAAAAATTTGCTTTTATTTGCTTTTTATTTATTTTTTGCCTTCTTATCTGAGATTCTTCTTTCGAAGGATCCGTTTGTCGCCCACACGACGCGTGTACCCCTGGGCGTCGAAATGTTCGAGAATGGGAAGCACATATTTCCGGCTGCTTCCGGTGAGATCCCGCACCGACGCGACGGTGATGTCCGATTCCACCGTGCCGAGCAGTTCGAGAAGGTGCTCTTCCACCACCCGATGAAGAAGCATGCCCTCGGAAATCACCGCCACAAGTCCCTCCTGGCGCGCCACATCCATGAGAATGCGCAGGTCCTGCTCGGAAAGATGCAGCGCGTGGCGCACTTCCTCCAGAAGTGGCAGCTGAACCACACCGGAGCGTGCGCACAGTTCTTCGAGACCGCGCAAGTGCCGCCGCAGCTCCTCCGGATCCCTGTAGACGAACCGGGGAGACCTGACCCGCCCTTCTTCCAGCAGAACCGTGCCGTTTTCGAGGAAGAGGGAAAGGATCTCCTTCGCGGAACGGACATCCTCACCGGGGAAAAGACGTGCCACAAGCTGCTCCAGGGGCATTCCCCGCAATTGGGGCATGGTCGCATGAAATTCGTCGAGAGTCTCAAGGAGAAGTGCCTCGATCTTCTTCAGCTGAACCGCAGAGACATAGCTCTCATCATTCCCCTTCCCCAGGACGACGAGGCGTTTTCCCCGGACGAGATCCTTCGCCAGGCCATGCACTTCCTCCGCGGTCTGCTGGAGAAAGATCATGGCCTCCTCCAGGGAGATGCGGGTCCGCTCGTCCGCGAGAAGAGCGAACAGCGTGCGTCTGCCGGGAGCGGCAAGGAGCGTTTCGATCCGTCCCGCCACGGCGGCTCGGGCCTTTCGCCCTCGGGGTTTGATTCCGTAAGGATAGAGAATCTCTCCTCCCGCGATGGTCACGAGAGGACTGTAGAAGCGCACCACGAAACGCTGATGCAGGCAGGCGACGATGCGCTCTTCGAGGACGAGCTGTGCGGGAGCGTCTTCGCCGGGTTCGATCTGGCGCCGATCCAGAAGGGCCACCCGGGCGAGCGTGTCCGAGGTCCCCACGTGAAGGCGGACCCGCTGCCAATGCTTCACCGGCTCCACCGAGGTGGAAAGCACCCGGAGGACCACGTCCAGACAGGAGGTGGGAACGAACATGCCGGGAGCGCAGAGTACATCTCCGCGGTTGATCGCATCCACGGGCACTCCCGAAAGATTGACGGCGATACGTTGCCCCGCCCAGCCCTCTTCAACGAGACGGCCATGCACCTGAAGAGTGCGCACCTTCCCCGTCCGCTCCGAGGGCAGAAGGGCCACATCACTCCCCGAGCGCAACGTGCCCGTATAGGCCGTTCCGGTCACCACTGTTCCGAATCCCGAAATGGGAAACGCCCTGTCCACGGGCAAAAAGAATCCTCCGGAACGATCCCTGGGGCTCACGCGCTCCACAAGGGATTCCAGGGCCTGGGTGAGAAGGTCCAGGTTCTCGCCGGTGTGCGCCGAAACGGCGAAGACCGGTGCGTTTTCCAGAAACGTTCCCCGGAGCGCCTCCGCCACGTCCTCCCGGACGAGTTCCAACATCTCGGGGTCCACAAGGTCGGCCTTTGTAAGGGCCACCACGCCGTCCCGGACACCGAGGAGGGAGAGAATCGCCAGATGCTCCCGCGTCTGGGGCATGACTCCCTCGTCCGCAGCGACCACGAAGAGCACCGCGTCCACTCCGGAGGCGCCCGCCACCATCTGCCGAATGAAACGCTCGTGCCCCGGCACGTCCACAATGCTCACCACGGCTCCGCCGGGAAGACGCAGAGGGGCGAATCCAAGTTCGATGGTGATACCCCGCTTCTTCTCCTCCTGAAGCCGGTCGCAGTCGATTCCCGTGAGGGCCTTCACAAGGGTGGTCTTGCCGTGGTCGATGTGCCCCGCCGTCCCCAGAACGAAGGGGACTTCCCGCTCACCGGCGTTCATGGGTCTCCACCTCCTGTAATTTCCCGGAACGCCGCGAGGAGGTGCTTCTCATCCTCCTCCGAGAGCGTCCGGAGATGTAAGCAGACGAGTTCATCCTGCACATTCGCCACGACAGGGTGCGAGCAGAGACGAAGGCGGGCCTGGAGGGCCGTGGCGCTCCAACCCGGCAGGCTCACCGCCACGGCGAAGCCGTCGATCCCCCGGGCGGGAAACGCGCCGCCCCCCACGGCGTCCTCAACGGAGAGAACACGGCAGAAAGCCTCCGGAATCGCACCGACCAGCCGGGCGGCAAGGCGCTCCGTCCGCTCCCGCAAGACGTCTCCATTCGCGCAAAGCATGGACAGGGAGGGGATCTCCCGCCACCGGTCCGTCAGGTAGAGGCGCAGCGTCGCCTCCAGAGCGGCCAGGGTCATCTTGTCAACCCGCAGCGCCCGAGCGAGAGGATAGCGACGAAGTTCGTCCACGAGCTGTTTCCGCCCGACTACGGCGCCGATCTGAGGGCCGCCGAGCAGCTTGTCCCCCGAGAACGTGACGAGATCCACACCCTCGGCGATGCAGCGGCGCACTGTGGGTTCGCCGGAAAGACCGAAGGGGGAGAGGTCCACCAGAACACCGCTTCCGAGATCCTCCAGAAAGACGAGATCCTTCTCCCTGGCCAGCGCGGCGAGTTCCTCCCGTCCCACCTCGGCGGCAAAGCCCACAATGCGGTAGTTCGAGGGATGCACCTTGAGGAGCATGCGCGTCTCCTCCGAGACGGCCTCGGCATAATCCCGGAAATGGGTGCGGTTGGTCGTGCCCACCTCCCGCATTTTCGCCCCGGAGAAGGTCATGATGTCCGGAATACGGAAGGAACCGCCGATCTCAACAAGTTCCCCCCGGGAGATCACCACCTCCCGGCCTTTCGCCAGAGCGGCGAGACAGAGCAGCACCGCCGCGGCGTTATTGTTCACCACTAGGGCGGCATCGGCACCGGTGAGCCGGCAGAGAAACCACTCCACGTGAGAGTCCCGATGTCCCCGCTTTCCTCCGCCCAGATCGTATTCCAGGGTGCTGTAGCTCCGGGAAACCGCCGTCAGGGCTCGGACGGCCTCGTCGTGCAGGCAGGATCTTCCGAGATTGGTGTGCACCACCACTCCCGTGGCGTTCACGACGGGGCGGAGACTTGGCGTGCACCTCTCCAGGCATCGCCGCCGCATTTCCGCTTCGAGAACCTCCACGGAGAGAACCGTTCCCTCGCCCTTGCGAAGCGCGCTGCGGTATTCGCCGATCACGTCGGAGACGATGCTCTTGACGCTGTCCCTGCCCAGACAGAGGGCAACCTCTTCCGCCCAGGGCGTCTCCAGAAAACGTTCCATGGGCGGTATGGCGCGAAGCAACTCCCGAAGTGCATCCTTCACGGTCTCACCCTCTCATCGGTTATACTCTTCTTTAGAGGTCATCATACACCAAAGTGCGGCGGAGCCGCCTCCGGAGCAACCGCCGACGCGAGTGGCGCGCTTTCGCATCGTCGCGCGTGCAACACTCCCCGAGGGGGAGAACAGAATTTCTCCATCATATTGAAGAAGGAGATGGGAAGCACATGCAGCACATCGACGCCCGCGGCAAAACCTGCCCCCAACCGGTGATCCTGACGAAGAACGCCATCGAGGCCGGCGCCACGTCCCTCGAAATTTTGGTGGACAACGCCGTTGCCAGAAGCAATGTCTCCCGGTTTCTCGAAAAATCGGGGTACCGGGCAGAGGTGCACGAAGAGGGAACGGATTTCCGCATCGTCGGCGAAGGAACACCCCCCGCAGCAGCGACGGAGGTACTCCCCGAGCTTCCGGACGCCTACACCTGCGGCAATGCCTCCCTTGCGGTCCTCCTCACCTCGAAAACCCTGGGAAAGCGGGATGAGGCGCTTGGGGACGTGCTGATGAAAGCGTTTCTCGGAACACTGTCCCAGGGAAGCACGGTTCCTGAGACCATTGCCCTGATGAACGAAGGAGTCATGCTCGCCCTCCCCGAAAACTCCACCTCGGAAAGCCTTGAAGAGCTGCAGGCGAAGGGGACGCAGATTCTCGTCTGCGGCACCTGCACGAAGCACTTCGGCGTCACCGAGCAGATCCGGCTCGGAACGATCAGCAACATGTTCGACATCGTCGAAGCCCTCCGGAAAGCGGGGAAAATCCTTTCCGTAGGTTGAGCGGACGGATTGCGTTGACCGGGCGCCCCCGCAGGCGTTCCGGTCTAGGGCCGGAACGGCACCGCGCCGATGCCGTAACTGACGGGGCGGGGTTTTCCCTCGGAGAGTAAGGAAACGCGCTTGCCTTTTACGAGAAGCTCCGAGGACCCCCCGCCGTCGAGATTCAACGCGTAGTCCACGTACAGCTCCCGGAGAATCTCCGAGACCTCCCGAAGAGTGAACCCCACGCTGTGGAAGGGATTTCTTCCGTCCCCCACGAAGAAGACCCACTGTCCGTTCCCGGTGAGGCCGATGACGCTCCGGGGATGGCGCCGCAGCGTCACGGAGTCGGAGAGGTTTTCCGGATCGTTCTGAATTTCCCCTCCGAAGATGAGAAACGGCCCTCCCTGGACGATGTGGTCCATCTTTCCCCACAGAGGATCGCCTTCGTTGAGCGTCGTCTCCACCCGAACCGCGTCGCCGGGGCGCAGGGCGGCCACCGTCGGGGCCTGGGCTCCGTACCCCGCGAGCACCCTGGCTCCTGCGGGGATGTCACCGCCGCTGCCCTGGCGGACTTCCAGGCATCGCCCGTCCCGGATCACCGCCTCCGCCGCGGGAGCGCTTCCCGACGAGGGCGTCCGCCGTCCGAAGTGCGGTGTGTACAGCACCAGCGCGTCCCCCTTGGTGAAGCGGTTCACCGTGGCGAGCTTCCGCTCTCCGAAAGCGTCGGCGAGCACGCGCCCGGAGAAGTCCGTGGGACCGAAGGTGGCCAGATTGTCCCGATTCCACCCGAGACAGGTCCGCCCCCGCATGGGTTCGCTCACCAACGTGCCGTCCACCAGCAGCGTGCCGATGGGAGAGCCCCGGCCATATCCCGTGGTGGTGAAGAAACCTCCGTTCATGGCGACCACTGCGTTCCCGCCCGTCATGGCGGCGAGCGGAGCGAGCGTGGAAAGCCCCTCCGGAGGAAGAAGGGGGCGTATTCCGAACAGGCCGGGATCGATGATCAGGGCAACCCAGAAGCGGGGAGAGGACAGGTTCTCGTAGCTCGGCAGGCAGGGAAGGAGCCGCGCCTCCTTTCCCGCCTTTGCTCCGGCCTTCCGGAGGCGTTCCGCGTCGAGAAAGGAGTCCAGCATGTCCGACCGGAGGCGCCACTCGTAGTTGTGGTTCTCCACCTTCATCTCCGGCCCTGCTCCCGCAAGGGTTTTCCGTAGCTGCTCCGCCTCGTTCTTGCTGTCGAACCCGTCGATGATCGCCCTCCAGCGCGGCGAGGGCGCCGGAGCACCCTCGCGGTGCAGAAGCAGCCGCATTCCCTTCGCCGGGGCAAGCTCGGCCCGCAGCACAAAACCCTCTTCCGCCAGGGCGAGAACTTCCAGAAAGTGTTTGGCCTCGGCAGGAGGGATCTTCTGATCCGGGAAAAGCCGCTTCGCGTTCCCCTCAAGCAGCGGAGGTACCATCAGACGGGCCACCGCCACGGCACCGCGGTCGGACGGGGAGAGTCCCTTCAGGTCCTCGTAGGGAAGCGGCGCCTCCGCCAGAAGCCCTGCCTCGAAGCGGAGCCCCAGGCTGTGCACGAGCATGCGGAGCGCCTCTTTCCGGGTCACCGCTCCTCCCGGCGGCTGGTCCGAGTAGGGAACCGCATCGATGTTCCGGGCAAAGGCCACCGCCTGGGCGGGGCTCTTTGCCTCCCCGGAGGCGAGGAGCCCCCGCGCTTCCAGGATGCCCTGCACGAAGGCATCCCGCCGGACACCTCCCGATTCCGCCTCCGCCCATACTCCCTGCAACAGCAACAGTACAACGAGGAGAACCGTCAGCACTCCCCGAAGCCCCGTCGTCTTTTCTCCGGCACATTTTTCTCCTGACGTTCCGAAACGATGCACGATTCTCATGTCCCTTCTCGAAGTGTCACGTCAACGGCGGCAGGACCGGCCGGACAAGAAACCTTCTTCCGGAGAAGCCTCGTCCTCGTCATCGGCGAGCACCTCCGTCCACAACGCATTGGCGACCCGCATTCCCCCGGGAGAAAAGGCGATCCGTCCGGACTCCCTCCGGAGAAAACGTTCTCCGAAGGGTTCGAGGCACCGGACAAGCCGCGCCGCCTCCTCCGGGCCATGGCGGCGGGCGAAACCCCGGAGCCGCACGCCTCCTGCGGTCCGCAGCGCGAGCACCGCCGCCTCCCCCGCTCTTTTTCTCCCCTCCAGACGCTCTTCCACGGACACGGCGCCCTCTCTTCGGGCCTCCGCCACGTAGCGGGCCACGTCATTCCCGTTGCCGTAGCGGATCCCCTCCAGAAAACCCCAGGCGGCGGCGCCCAGGCCGAGCACATTTCCTCCCCGCCAGTAGGCCAGATTGTGTCGACACCATTCTCCGGGAGCGGCGAAACTGGCAATCTCGTACTGCCCGTACCCCTTGCGCCGCAGATACCACTGGGCAAACCGGTAGAAGGCATAGCCGTCGGGAAGGGATTCCGAAGGAGGGCACACTCCCCAGACAGAGTCCTTCTCCAGGGTGAGCTGGTACAAGGAGAGATGCCGTACCCCCGAACGGTGAAGCTCCTGCAGGGTCCGGTGCCATCGATGGAGAGTCTGGAAGGGAAGGCCGAACATGAGGTCCACGCTGGTACGGAACCCCGCAGCGAGACAAGCCGACAGGGCGTCTCTCGCCCGGGCCGCCGAATGGGGGCGCCGAAGCCACGCCAGCTCTTCCTCGTCGAGGCTCTGCACGCCCAGGCTCACCCGGGAGATCCTCCAGTCCCTCCAGAGCCGGAGCGACGTTGCGGCGAGGCTCTCCGGATTCGCCTCCACGGATACCTCCGCCCCGGGAAGAAAACGGAGCCCCCCCTCCAGGATGCCGATCAGGCGCTCCCATTGACGCGGGGCAAGAAGGGACGGAGTTCCGCCCCCAATGTAGAGGGTCTCCGCGCAGAACATCCTTCCGGCCGTTTCCGTCCAACGGGCAAGTTCGCCTTCGAGCGCCTCCAGATAGGCATCGATGATTCCCCCGGAGGCGGGCACGAGGCTTGTGAAGGCACAATAGGGACACTTGCGAACGCAGAAGGGAATATGCACATAGACGGAGAGCGGAGCATCGGAGGCGAGGGCGGCGGCGTTTCGCAGAAGAGCTTCGTCCCGGAGGGAAGAGGCGTTCCATCCGCCGCTTCCTCCGGCATCGCAGGAAGCGGATCTACTCCTCCGCATCCTCGCTGACCTTGAGAAAAGCGAGAAACGCCTCCTGGGGAATGGAGACTCGCCCGATCTGCTTCATCTTTTTTTTGCCTTCCTTCTGTTTTTCCAGAAGCTTCCTCTTTCGGGTGATGTCGCCACCGTAGCACTTGGAGAGAACGTCCTTGCGCAGGGGCTTGATGTTCTGCCGGACGATGACCTTCTTTCCCACGGCCGCCTGAATCGGCACCTCGAAGAGCTGCCGAGGGATGAGTTCCTTCAGCTTGCGCACCACCGCCTGCCCTCTGTGGTAGGCTGCATCCTGGTGGCAGATGAAGGAAAAGGCGTCCACGGGCTCGTCGTTGAGGAGCACGTCCACCTTCACGAGATTTCCCTGCCGGAATCCCACGTGCTCGTAGTCGAGGGAGGCATATCCCCGGGAGACGGACTTGAGCTTGTCGTGAAAGTCGAGGATGAACTCCGCGAGGGGGAGTTCGTAGACGAGACGCACCCGCTCGGGGGTGATGTACTCCATGCTTCCGTACACACCCCGCTTGTCCTGACAGAGCTGCATCACCTTGCCCACATAGTCCGTGGGAAGGAACATGGAGAGCTTGATGTAGGGCTCCCGGATCTCCTCGATCTTGCCCAAGTCCGGGAAATCCGACGGACGATGGGCCTCCAGGATCTCCCCGGAAGTAAGAACCACATGGTAACCCACGTTGGGCGTGGTGGCGACGAGATCCACGTTGAACTCCCGCTGGAGGCGCTCCTTGGCGATGTCCATGTGCAGGAGTCCGAGAAAGCCGCAGCGGAACCCGAAGCCGAGCGCAGCGGAGGTCTCGGGGGTGAAGTCGATGGCGGAATCGTTGAGCTGGAGCTTCTCCAGGGCATCCCGGAGCTGGGGATACTCCTCGCGCTCCACGGGATAGAAGCCGCAGAAGACCACGGGCTTGACCCGCTTGTACCCCGGAAGAGGTTTCGCCGCGGGGCGCCTCGCGTCGGTGACGGTGTCTCCCACGCGGGCCTCGTGGAGAGTCTTCACGTTGGCGATCACGTAGCCGACCTCGCCGGGGCCAAGCTCCTCCGAGGCGCGCATGGAGGGAGTGAAGAACCCCACCTCCTCCACCTGATCGGAGATGCCGTTGGCCATGAAGGTGATCTGCTGGCCCGAGCGGATGCTGCCGTTCACCACTCGGACATAGCAGATGACACCCCGGTAGTTGTCGTACACGGAGTCGAAGATGAGCGCCTGCAGGGGTGCCTCCGGGTTTCCCGCGGGAGCGGGAACCCTGCGGACCACCGCGTCGAGCACCTCGGCGATGCCGACGCCGCTCTTGGCGCTGACGAGCAGCGCCCCTTCCGTGTCGATGCCGATGACGTCCTCCAGCTCCTTGAGTGCCCGTTCGGGCTGGGCCGAGGCGAGATCGATCTTGTTCACCACGGGGAGCAGCTCCAGATCCTGCTCCACCGCAAGGTAGGCGTTGGCCACGGTCTGGGCCTCAACGCCCTGGGCGGCATCCACCACGAGGAGCGCGCCCTCACAGGCCGCGAGGGAACGGGAGACCTCGTAGGAAAAATCCACGTGCCCGGGAGTGTCGATCAAGTTCAGGATGTACTCGCATCCCTCACGGTCACGGTAGCGCATCCGCACGGGAACCAGTTTGATGGTGATCCCCCGCTCGCGTTCGAGTTCGAGGGTATCCAGGTGCTGCGCCTTGAGAAAACGCGTGTCCACGGTCGCCGTCAGCTCGAGCAGACGGTCCGCCAGAGTGGACTTTCCGTGGTCCACGTGGGCGATGATGCAGAAATTGCGAATACGGCCGGTCTCCAATCCTCGTCACCTCTACTTTTCGGTGCCCATCATTGTACTTGAGGGACGGAGATTCCGCCAGAGCGCCTCTTGGAGTCGCCCGCGAACTTCGGCCCGCACAGGGCCGATCCCCTCCGCCCGGTGAGATCGGACAAAGAGGATCGGCCCTTCGAAGAAAAAGCGAAGAGAAAACGGAGGGAGCGTAAAGGCAGCCTCATTCGACGCGGTTACGTCCCCTCTGCTTCGCCGTATACATGTTCCGGTCCGCCTTCTCGACGACAGTCTCGATGGAGTCTCCGTAGTTCTCGATCTGGGAGACACCGATGCTCACGGAGACCCCCTCGGCGGAGAAATAATTCTGCTCCGCCACGGCGTTCCGGAGACGCTCTGCAAGTTCCCTCGCTTTTGCCGCAGGCGTGTCGGGAAGGAGCAGCACGAACTCGTCGCCTCCCCAGCGAGCGAAGGCGTCATAGCTGCGGATGTGCTCCCGGACCGTGGCGACGATCTTCTTGAGGATCATGTCCCCCAGATGGTGCCCGTAGGTGTCGTTGATGGTCTTGAAGTGATCCACGTCGAACATGATCAGGGAGAGGGGTGTCTTGTTCCGGGCAGCCTTCTTCAGCTCGTTCGCCGCGACCTCCGCAAAGAAATGCCGGTTGTAGGCCCCGGTGAGCCGGTCCCGGGTCGCCATTTTCTCGAGTCGCCCCGACGACGCGGCCAGGAGCACCGCCGCGAAGAAGAGCAGAAGAAAGAACAGGGAGATGAACACCAGCAGGAGACGATAATACTGCCTCATGACGCTGAACTGGTACTCTCCCTCGTAGCTCATGAGATACCCCAGGGAGTTGTTCGCCTTGTCCTCCAGCGGGTAGAGCGTCAGACTGAAGCCCTGATCCGCCGCAGTCCAGTAGAGCGTGTCCGCCTCCCGCCGGGCGACGGCACTCACCAACTCCCGGACTCGCCCCTGTCGGTCCCCCTGAAATCCCACCTCGGCGACGAGATCCGCGTATTCCTTTCCGAAACTCTCGCTGATGAGAAGGTCCGGAAAGAAGGCGACCGCACGAAAGCGCCCACCCTCGCTCTGGTGCACGCCTTCCAGGACACCTCTCCAGAGCACGAAAAAGCTCTTCGTGCCGAACATGGCCTGCATGGTCCTGGAGATGGCCGGAAGGGAGAGGCCGAAATGGACGCTTCCGAGGAAATCCGCTCCCCGGAAGAGAGGAAAGGCGAAGACATAATGCACGCCCGTCCCGGTCCGCTGGAAATCGCTCACGGGCTTCCGGCTCGCGTGGAGCTTCTGTAGAAGCTCTCGCTCCCGGAGTGTCGTCTCTTCCATCGGCACGCCGCTCCCCAGAGCGAGCAGAGGCTCCCCCAGGGCATCGAAGAAGCGGAGATCGTCGAAACCCTCCTTCTGCAGCTCCCGGAAGAGCGTATGCAGTGTCCGCTCCAGGGCGAGACACAGCTCCCGGCGGTTCGGCCCTCTTTTGCCGACCCGCTCCAGAAGCTCCAGAAAAGGATCGTTCCGGATCAGGTCGCTCTCGCAGACGTGCTCCGCCAGCATCTCGTAACAACGAAGTGCCGCCCCCGTCTGGACGGAGAGGGTGCGGACCTTCTCGAAGGTGTACTCCCGCTCCTTCACGCGCTGGTTCGACACGATGAGCGAGACGGAGAACACATAGCCGATGGCGATGCAGAGCAGTCCGAGAACCGTCCAGGTCTTTCTTCTCACGCGTTTTCCCTCCCCGGAGATCCGGCTCGGTTCCTTTTCTCCCTGGGCCGATCTACCCGGAGAAATCCTTTTTTGCTAGAATCTGCGGAAGCCCTGTCCATTCATCAGATGAAGGAGTGAGCTTCTTGAAGAGCATCCGCCCGCCCCGTCCGCTTCTTTCCGTTCTGTCCGTCCTGTTCTCCATCCTCGTGTTCGCCGCCGTCGCTCCGGCCTCGGAACCCTACGAAAAACTCTATCCCCTTTTTCCGAACCTTCCCGGCTGGGAGGCCGACGCCCCTCAGGGCATGAGCATGTCCGCGAACGGCCAGAAGGCCACCACCGCCTCCCGCACCTACCAGGCCGAGGAGAAAAGCTTCACCGTCACCGTACTCAAGGGATACGGAACCGGGGCCGTGGCGGGAGCCTACCAGGACGTGCAGCTCGAAACCGACGAAGTGTCCGTCACGTCCGGCGAGATGCGAGGATTCCGCATCTTCCAGACTTGGCAGAAGAAAGAGAACTCGGGCAACCTCCTCGTCTCCCTCGCCGGGGAAAACACCGACGAGATCCTCAACTTCGACTATACCGGCATGGGCCGCGATGAAGCAATGCCCCTGATCGACCGTTTCGACTGGAAGGCCATCGCGCAAACCATGAGAGAACTCCCGTAAAAAACAGCCGAACGTGCCTCCCCGAAAACTCCGAGCAGCGTGCCTGCTTCTGCGAGGTACCCTTCCCGGCCAGGGACATGCCGAAAAAAGCTCCTCGAAAAAACCGCTTTTCGCGGGATTTTCCCTCCGTGCGTGCCCGCGCTCCCGTCCGAACCCGGACCGGTGGCGCGGGTCTGTACGGTCTCGCGGTGCGAACCTCCGCCGCCGCAACGCCCTCCGGAGAGTATCATCGTTCATACAAGGTCACGCGCCGGGCTCGCGCTTTCCCCGGGGAATCTCCACGAGCCATTTCCAGGTCTTCTTCGGCATTCGATTTCGCTGGCGCTCCGGGTTCTTTCGGTTTTCCACCGCAGCAACGGCGAAATACGTTCTCCAGAGGTGCTGGTAGTGCTCCTCGCGGGGGCCGAAGTCCGTCACGCCGGGAAGGTCGCAGGGAGTGAGGTACCACTCCTCCTCGTCGTAGACGAGAGCCTCTTTTCTCCCCACATCGTGGATCATCCATTTCATGGAAGGAAAGCGGCGGGCGAAGTGATCCCCCAGAAGGGGCAGCAGGCGACACGCGGGTTCTATGGGCGCGTAGAAAAACGTTCCCGCCTCGCGGAAACGAACAAGCCCCAGAAAACGCTCCCGTTCCCGCTCCACCCGGTTCGCCATGCGCATCACCGCGGCGACCCCGGGGTCCCCCAGATCGTCCAGAAGACGCTCCCCGAGCTGCCCGCCCCGGCAGACGAACGCGAAGAGGCGCATCTCTCCGTCGCGCTCCTCCGAGAGATGCGCCAGATAGAGCAGCCGCACCGCCCGTGGAGTCATGCGCCGTTCCATGGCTTCGTAGAGGGTGTCCGCTTTGGCCGGATCCGCCTCCACCTCCACGGTCTCGGCAAGAAACCCCTGTGCCGCCACGCCCCGGCGGTGAATGGCCAGAGGCTGCGCCTTGTCCCGGAACAGCCCGTGAAACACCGTGAGCAGCCCCTCGAAACTTCCGTCGTACACATGCACGCGCACGTGGCTTCTCCTCCCGAAGGTATCGCGCCCTAGACGGGCATCTCCGCCGGAGAGAAAAGCAGAAGCTGCCTTCGCCGCATCTCGTTCCGGAGTGCAGTGCGCTCCTTCGTCCTGTCGCAGAGGAGGTTCCGCAGCCGAACCGGATCCCCTACGGGCTGGGCGAGAGAGCGCCCGTTGCAGAGGAGGAAGAACCGGCCCCGTTTCAACACCACGCCGAGCCGCCGCAGGTGTTCCTCCTCAAGGCGGCGAACCTTGCGTGCCGTGAGGATGCGCTTCGCCGAGGTGACGCCGATTCCGGGAACGCGCAGCAGCATCTCGTAGGACGCGGTGTTCACCTCCAGAGGAAACAAGTGCAGATTGCGAAGCGCCCAGGCGACCTTCGGGTCCACCGCGGCGTCGAGCTGGGGATTCGTCTCGTCGAGCAGTTCCTCCGGATGAAAACCGTAGAAGCGCAGCAGCCAGTCCGCCTGGTAGAGACGGTGTTCCCGCAGCAGGGGCGGTGCCGCCAGGGCCGGCAGGCGCCGGTCGTCCGAAACGGGAACGTAGGCGGAGTAATAGACTCTCTTCAGGGAATAGCGGCGATAGAGCCCCTCGGAAAGGCGGAGAATCCGGAAATCGCTCTCGCCGGTGGCGCCGACGATGAGTTGGGTGCTCTGCCCCGCCGGGGCAAAGAGGAGTGAGCGGGAGGAGCCTTTGCCCGACGCGGCGGCCTCCCGGATGGATTCAGAGAGATGCGACATGGGAGCCAGCACGGAGTGTTTCGATTTCTGCGGCGCCAGAAAACGGAGGCTTTCCTCCGAAGGAAGCTCGATGTTCACGCTGACCCGGTCCGCCAGAGCACCCAAGCGACTCGCCAGTTCGAGGGAGGCTCCGGGAATGACCTTGGCGTGAATGTAGCCGGAGAAGCGGTGTTCCCTCCGGAGAAGAGTGATCGTGCGGAGCATCATTTCCATGGTGTAATCCGGAGTGCGGTGCACTGCGGAACTCAGGAAAAGCCCCTCGATGTAGTTTCTCTTGTAGAACTGCATGGTCAACTCCGCCATTTCCTCGGGAGTGAAATGGCTTCGGGGAACATCGTTGCTACTCCTGTTTACGCAGTAGGCACAATCATAGACGCACTCGTTGGAGAGGAGAACCTTGAGGAGCGAAACGCAGCGACCATCCTCGGTCCAACTGTGGCAGATTCCCGCCGGACCGGCGTTGCCCATCCCCCCTGTGTTTTTCCTGGAACTTCCGCTGGAGGAACAGGAGACATCGTATTTCGCCGCACCGGCGAGAACGGCGAGTTTCTCCGAAAGTGTCATGGAAACTGTCATGGCCTCTTCCGTCCCTTCGAACTCCTCCACCGACGCAGCGAAGGTCATGGAAACCCGATGCGGAAAACGTTGTGCAATATCTCAAAACGGGACTTTTTCCCCGTTGACCGTCGGTCATAATGTGGTACCATAAGAGAGTTTTTGTGGCATGCACTATTGACGTTTACGTTGAATCGGAGGTAGACAACTATGTCAGCAAAATGGAAAGACGCGCTCACCGATAACCTCTGCACGGCAATTCTGACCCTGAAGAACGTGGAAGAGGTCTATCAGTTCCTTACCGATGTGGCCACCATCTCGGAGATCCAGGCATTCTCCCAGCGCCTGGAAGTGGCCCGTCTCCTCAACGAAGGCAACACCTATCCCGTCATCGCCCAGAAAACCGGGGCAAGCACCGTCACGATCAGCCGGGTAAAGAAGTGCCTCGACTTCGGCGCCGACGGTTATCCCCTCGTGCTACAGCGCATGAAAGAGGCGAACGGGGAAAAAAGCGAAAACTGAGACCTGCTCCCCCAAAGGAGATTCCTCCAGAAATGTTCTCTCGGAAAAGCCGGCGCAATGCCGGCTTTTTGCGTTTCTCCCGGCAATTCCTCCGCAGTGGACATGACCATCCGGCGACCCCATTGTACTCCGAAAAGGACCGTCTTTTCAAAAAAAGGAGAAATTACTTGATTTCCTTTTGAAAAAAGGATATTATCACGATAATCCTCAATAAAGAAGGTGATCTCCCTGGACGGAACGGATCTCAAAATCATCGCCGCCCTCCTGGAGGACGGACGGAAGAAATGGACCGACCTCGCGGGCGCTCTGGGGCTCTCTTCCCCCAGCGTCGCCGAACGGGTCCGCAAGCTGGAGGAAGCCCGAATCATCCGCGGCTACAGCGCGCTCGTAACCCCGCAGGCCCTGGGGCTCTCTCTCTCCGCCTTCATCGAAGTGACGCTCCGCCACCCCCGGTACCGGACACTCTTCCTCGATCTGACGGCAAAAACACCGGAGATCCAGGAGTGCCATCACGTCGCGGGGGATTTCGATTTTCTGCTGAAAGTCCGCTGCAGGGACACGGAGCATCTGGACCGGCTCATCAGCGAGGACATCAAATCGCTGCGGGGCGTCCTCCGCACCAGGACCACCATCGTCCTCTCCAGCGTCAAAGAGACCCTCGCTCTGCCGCTTCCTCCGGAGGAGCACCCATGAGCGCCGCCCTCTTCCTCAAGACCTTTCTTCTCGGGCTCTCCATCGCCGCTCCGGTGGGCCCCATCGGCCTTCTCTGCATCCAGCGGACCCTCCGGAGCGGCATGTCGGCGGGCTTCGTCTCCGGGCTCGGCGCAGCCACGGCGGACGCCTGTTACGGAGCCCTGGCCGCCTACGGCCTGGCCGCGGCGTCGCAGTTCTTTCTGGAGTATCGGCGCCTTCTCGCCTCTGGAGGAGGCGCTTTTCTCCTCTACCTCGGGCTGGGCATTCTCCGCACTCGGAAAGCCGCCTCCGAGGAATCTTCTTCCCAAGCGGCCCACGAAGGAGCTTTCCGCATCTGGGCCACCACGTGTCTCCTCACTCTGGCCAACCCCATGACAATCCTCTCCTTCACGGCAATGTTCTCGAGCCTCGCCGGAGAGACGACATGGAGCGGCGGCAACACCCCTCTGGTCATGATCTCGGGGTTCTTCTCGGGGTCGCTCGCCTGGTGGCTTTTCCTGAGCGGTTCCGTCGCCCTGCTGCGCCGAGCGGTCTCTCCCGCAACGACCCTGGTCATCAACCGTCTCTCCGGAGCAGTGATTCTCCTTTTCGGCGCATACGCTCTCGGCACGGCTGTGCTACAATGACCCCTTCCGAAAAGGCGCCCCCGACCGAAACACACCGGACGCCTTCCCGGAAGGGTGGAATACCCCGTCGGAACACCGGAACGAAACCGTCACATTTCCGTCATTCCGGTGGTCTATGCTGACGCCGCAGGGCGGACCGGACGAAGAGCGGAACAGAGAACGCTCTGCGCCTGCCCGGCGGTATTTTCCCCACACCATATGATTCTGGAGGGCACACTCTTGAATGACATGACCCTTTTCGGCGCCGCACTGGGCTGTTTCGTCCTCGGCGACATCTTCTGCAAACACGGTATCCTGCGCAGAGCGGTGCGAACCCTGCCGCTCCCCCATCACAATCTGCTCTTCCTCGTCATGGTCCTGGCGGGCATTTCCCTTCTTCTGTGCACTCTGGCCGGAACATGGGGACAGTGACCGGAGACGTCTTCTCCCGTCTCATACTGCGGAACTGCACGTAAAGAAAGAGTCCACCGATGATGGCGCTTCCCACGTCGGCCGCCGGAACGGAGAGCCAGATGCCGTCCGTCCCGAACAATCCGGGCAGAACGAGAAGCGGCGGCACGAAGCAGATGACCTGACGGGCGATGCCCAGGAACAGGCTCTGTCGCGCCTTGCCAAGTCCCTGGAAGGTGAAGGAACTCATCACACCGATTCCCGCAAGGGGCACGCCGAGGTAACAGAGGCGCAGTCCCCTCGTGGCAATAGCCAGCAGCTCCGGGTCGCTCGTGTTAAAGAGCTTCACCAGCGGAGCGGTGAAGAGCATGATGACCACGAAGCTTGCGCAGAAAAAAACCGTGGTTCCGACGATGGCGAGGCGTACCGTCTCGATCACCCGGCGATGGTTGCCCGCTCCGTAGTTGTATCCCACCAAGGGCTGCAACCCCTGACCGATACCGATGGCGGGAAGGAAAAGAAGCGAATCCAGGCTGAAGAAAATTCCCATGGCGGAAATGTACAGATCGCCCCCGTAGTCCCGGAGAAGTCTGTTGATCCACCCCACGAGGAGCGTGAAGCTCAGCTCCATCAGAAAGGGCGCCATCCCGATCTGAAAGATCCGTACCAGGGTGGCCCGCTCCGGAACGAGGTGCGCAAGGTATACCCGCACGCTTCCCCTCCCGCTCAGGAAGAACCACACCGAGGCGACGGCCGCGAGATACTGGGAGATCACCGTCGCCCAGGCCGCTCCCTGGATGCCCATGGAGAAACCGAAGATGAAGAGCGCGTCCAGGACAATGTTGGCCCCGGCGCCGAGAAAGGCGACCATCATGGCGTAGGCGGGATATCCCTGGGCACGGATGCAGTGGGACAGGACGATCGTGGCGAGTGTCGCCGGCACGCCGAGACTGACGATGCGCAGGTATTCGAGCCCCGGACCGATGATGTTCTCCGTGGCCCCCGAGAGAGTGAGCACAGGCTCCGCGAGGAACCTCCCCGCCACGACCAGAGGCAGTCCAAGGATGAGAACGAGGAACATGCCGTTGCCCAGAACCCGGGAGGCTCTTTCCGGCTTGCCCTCACCTAGGCTGATGGAGATCAGGGCGGAACTGCCCACGCCGATGAGCAGCGAGAAGGCGATGCCTGCGATGACGTAGGGAAAGGCCACAGCGATGCCTGCGATACCCAGGGCCCCGACGGTCTGCCCCACGAAGATGCGGTCCACAAGATTGTACAGTGCGTTGGCGAGCAGGCCCGCCACCGCCGGCAGCGAAAAATGCAGGAGAAGCCGCGGAATGGGCTCTTCTCCCATGCGTATCGAGCGATCCATAGCGTATCAACCTCACAATTCACAGCCCCTCGGAGCGTTCCGAGCCGCATCCGCGGCACCGAACCCCGGAGGGAACACGTTCCTCCACTCAGGCGTCGGTCAACAGGTGCTTTCCCGACGTGGTGGTGTCCACCAGATACAAGGCAGGCACGCCCGCCAGGCGGGCGTCGGCCATCTTTTTTTCCGCGTCGCACTCCCTGTCGTCGAGCAACGGAGCCAGACCCTGCTGGGCCAGCTCCTGCAGAAGGCGCTCGGCGGTCTCATTGTCCTCGGGGAGCACGGGCACGATCCATGCATCGAAGGGCGCGTATCCCTCGGGCCACTTGTCTCCCCCCTGCTCGGCAAGGGCCGACAGAAGAGAAATGCCGAAAACGCACCCCGTCCACGCACAAGGAAAGGTATGCGTTCCCGCCTGGTCCCGGAAGGTCAGCGCCGTTTCCGAGGGGGAGGCGGGGACGTCGAAATGCCCCAGAACGCGCCAGTTCGCCTCGGAGAGCGGCTCTCCGCACAGAGGGCAGGGGGAATCCTTCTCGAAGCGCACAAGGTCCACCACCAGGGGAGCCGAAAAATCCCGCCCCCAACAGGCACCGGTGAGATGGAAGTCCGGCTTGTTCGCTCCCACCACGAGATCGCAGGCCCCCACCACGCGGACATCCGCCACAAGCGTGACCGCCTCGCCCAGTCCGATGGGGCCGAGGTACCCCGCCACGCCGGTGATGCATCGGGCAAGATCCTCCGGGGTGCTGCGACGGATCTCCGACGCATTGAGGGCTCGCCGGAGCTTTTCCAGGCTGATCGCCATGTCCCCCCGAACGAGAGCCGCGGCGACACGCAGGCTCTCCCCCATTCCCGTGGAATAACACATGGTCTTGAGCGTCCGCGAGGGAGACACGTCGAGCTGGCGGCACAGTTCCGCAATGGTGCTCGCTCCGGGTGTGTGCGCCTCTTTCAGGGGCAACTCCCCGTGCCCGGGCGCACTCTTTGCGGAAAAGGTCTCCCCCTCCGGGGCGACGGACTCGGGCAGGCCGCCCCAGCCGCAGGCGGAGCAGCAAATCCCCGGTGCGGACTCCCGCGCCTCCTTTTGTGCCGGAACCGCGAGGGAGAGCCTCCAGGCATCGTCCCTCCGCTCCTCCAGAACCCGACACCCGAGGTCGGCGAAGACCGGCTCCTCCCGCACCGCCTCTCCCAGTGCACGGACAAAGGTCTGGGCCTCGGCGAAGGTCTCGCCGTATCCCGTGAAGACCAGATTTCCCTCCCGCTCTTCAAGAAAGGCCCGGGCGACTTCGCCGAAAACCCTGACGAAACGGTCCGCGATGGAGAAGGGACCGGCCCCGAAGCACGCTGTGGGCTGCACTCCCGTCTTTGCAAAGAGCGCAAGAAGTTTTCCCAGGCTGCGGCGCAGCGCAAGCGTACCGAAGGGCAGAAGAAGAATTTCGTCACTCTTGGCGTTGTACACGGCGAAACCACCCTGCACAAGCCGGATCAGCCCCGCGTCCCTGATCTTTCCGGGCTGCTTGTCGGACAGGGGAATCAACAACTGCGACAGTTTCATGCGCAATCCCTCCCGAAGATGGCCTTGGTACGTCTTTCCTTCCTTAACTTTCGGAGCGGGCATCTTCGCGAATGTTCATGATTTTTTTCGCGGAACAACTCCGACCGTCGGAAGAGCGCCATCATAGCATTGTGTTTCAACCGATGCAATCATGCAACTCCTCGTTGCGTGGCCGGACAGTGCTATGATCACCCCTGAACGAGACGATGAATATGTCGCCCATCACGAACAGAGACGACGTATTCATGAAGACGAAGGAAGCGGGAACAACGAGGTGACGGAGACACCGCACCATCGAAGATCAAAAAACGGCGCCGGGACGGCTGTCCCGGCGCGCTTGTCTTTTGTTCGTTGTTCGTTTTCCTTTCCTCTTTCCTGTTGCGTCTTTTTTTCTCCTTCTTCTCTAGCGCTGCAGCAACAGGGCCAGCGGACCGGCCAGAAGGAGCAGCACGGGAAGCGCGCCGCCGAAGACGCCGTTTCCGCCCCCCGTCCCGGTGTCGCATCCCCCGCCACCTCCGCCGCCCGTGCCGGTGGGGCCACCCGTGGGCGCCTCGCCCCGGACCACCGCCACCACCGCGGCGAGATTCGGCTGAACGCGCCCCGCCTCAGGGTCGCCGTCGGTGGCCCCGCCGTCCGCAACGGCCACCCGCCAGGTCTCGGTGGTGGCGCTGCGGCGAAAGACCGACGTGCCCTCCTCCCGGGGCAGCACCGTGTACCCCGTGGGGTTGCCCTGGCCGTCGAAGGTGCGGGCCAGCAGAAACACCACGCCCGTATACCCCTCCTCCACCGCTCCCATGGTCACCTCCAGCAGCAGGACCAGCTCCGTGACGCCCGGATCGAGCTGGGCCAGAATGGAGAAGAAACGCACCAGGTCCAGGTTGTACTCTCCCGCCGCGATGGCGTCGGGGTCGAAATCCACCAGTTGCGCCAGCAGCGCGAGAGAGGAGAGCACCTCCTCAAGTGCCCCCGGATCCGTGATCTCCACGGGCCCCGCGAGAATCGTCCCTCCCGACAGGAGCGTCAGGGTGAGCGTCACCTCCGGCAGGGGGATGTTCGGGTCCGGCGAGGGAAAGGGCGACGGCGTTGGGCCGCTTGTTGGTGTCGCCGTGGGTGTTGCCGTCGGGTTCGGTGGTGTCGGTGTCGCCGTCGGTGCGGCGGTGAAGGTTGCCTGAATGGTGTGGTCCGCCGTCACGTTCGGAAACGTGTAGGTCGTTGCGGCACCGACGGAGACACCGTCCACGGTGACGCCCGCCACGGCGTAACCCGCGTTCGGAGTGACCGTGAAGGTCTGGCTCGTTCCCTCCGGCACCGCCACGCTCCCCGCGGGAGCGATGGTGCCGTTCGCGTCCGCCGAGGCGGTGATGGTCCATTTTCTGGCGAAACGGGCGGTGACGTGTTTGTCCCCGTTCATGGTCACGGTGGTCACGGGGTTCGTTCCCGAGGCGTCGCCGCTCCATGCGACGAAATACCAGGGGGCTACGGCGTCGGCGGAGAGCGTTACCCCCGTGTCCGTGTCGTAGGACCACTGCGTGCCGAAGGCGCCGAAGACGTCTCCTCCGGGGGTCCGCGTCACCGTTCCGGAGCCCTCGGCCTCCACGGCGAGAAGCGCCTTTCCCGCCCAGTACTCGTAGGCGCCAATGTCCACGCTCGCGCCCTGGGGGCGGAAGACACCGCGCTGGTCCGCGGAGAGGACGGTGACAGTGGTTCCGCCGATGGTGTGCTCTCCCGTGCCCAGCCCCGCATCGAGGGCGGAGCTGCCTGCGGAGATTGGCATGGTCTCGGTGACGCCGCCGTGCCACGCCAGAGGGCCGAGATGCGGATCGGCGGAGGTGTTGCCCGTGCCGCTCACGTCGGTGACGGAGCAGGTGACGGTGGGTGACGAGGCGTTGTTGACGATCTGACCGGAGGTGCCGCCCGCGCCCCAGAAGATGCAGTTGGTGACAATGGGGCTGCCGCCGTCATTGAACATGCCGCCGCCTCCGCCCACGGCGCTGTTGTTCGCAAAGGTGCAGTTGGTGACGGTGGGGCTGCTGCTATTGTAATTATACATGCCGCCGCCGTTGTTCGTGGCGGTGTTCTCCCAAAAGGTGCAGTCGGTGACGATCGGGTTGCTGACGTAGTTGTACATGCCGCCGCCTTCGGTGGCGGCCCTGTTTCCCGTGAAGGTACAGCCCGTGACAATGGGGCTGGTGTTGTCGTTGGTCATGCCGCCGCCGGAGGTGGTGGCGGTGTTGTTCGCAAAGGTGCAGTTGGTGACGGTGGGGCTGCTGCCCGTGTTGAACATGCCGCCGCCGTAGGATGCGGTGTTCCCTGAGAAGGTGCAGTCGGTGACGGTGGGGCTGCTGAAGTAGTTGTCCATGCCGCCGCCGTAGTTTGTGGCGCTGTTGCCGGAGAAGGTACAGCCCGTGACAGTGGGGCTGCTGCTGCTCGTATTGAACATGCCGCCGCCGTAGGATGCGGTGTTCCCTGAGAAGGTGCAGTCGGTGACAATGGGGCTGCTGCCCGTGTTGAACATGCCGCCGCCGGAGGATGCGGTGTTCCCTGAGAAGGTGCAGTCGGTGACAGTGGGGCTGCTGTTGTTGTAGTTGTACATGCCGCCGCCGCAGTTTGTGGCGCTGTTTCCTGCAAAGGTGCAGTTCGCGATGGCGGGGTTGCTGCCGATCCTGTTGGCCATGCCGCCGCCGCCTAAGCTGGACCGGTTTCCCGAAAAGGTGCAGTTGGTGACAATGGGGCTGCCGCCGTTGTTGCACATGCCGCCGCCGTTTCCTGTTGTGTTTTTCCCGGCGGTGACGGTGAATCCGTCGAGCACGGTGGTGTCCGTGATGCTGTTGTCCGCCGTGACCACGGTTTTGCTGTTGGTGCCCTGTATCTGGCCGGCGGTGAGAGTGACGCCGTTCACCTTGCCCGCATCGTCGTTCGCCAGGTCTCCCGTGAGGACCGTGACGTTGGCGCTCGGGTTCCGGCCCGTGCAGGCCGTCTCGGTACCGGAAAAGCCGCCGTAGATGGCGACGCCGTTTTTCAGCACGAAGGTGGCATTGGCGTTGTTCGTCACAGAGGGGCGGTAGGCGCCCGCAGCGACCCAGAACTCGTCCCCCGCGTCGGCGCTTTGGATGGCGGCGGGAAGCTCCGCCTCGCCGTAGGCGTTGTCCCAGCTCGAGCCGTCCTTCGCTCCCGCGCCGCCCGGCGTGACGTACTTCACCGCCGCCTCGGCGGCGGAACCGGAAAGGGCGGATACCGGAAGACCGGTCATGCCGAGACCGAGAGAAAAGAGCAGCGTCAGCACGCCGCCGAGGAGTGTGAAGGCCGCCTTTTTCGGGAAGGAGGTGCCGCAGGTCATGTGGTTCGCTTCCTTTCCTCTTCATATTCATACGCACGCTTTTCGGACCGGTTCCGGCCCGAAAAGCGTGCGTGCTGCAATGAAAGAACAAATGACGACGCAAAATGGCTTTCCCGCTTTCGCCAATGCCCGGCGCATGATTTCGTCGTGCGGGAGAAGGCGACCGTCTTTGCTCAATGCACAACTGTGTCCCAATGTAATTCAACTGAAATATACACCTTGACACGCTGTCAATGTCAAGATGCCTTTTGCATGAATCATTCGAGAAAAATGAAAAAAGCGACGCGGAAAAGATGGGGGGCACGCGGAGAAACGCGGTGTCCGCGGGGCGTCGGTATCGATGGAGCCCGCGCAAGTGCATCGCATCGAGCACGTCGTGTCGTATCGGGCAGGTGAAGACGTGCCGGGGCGTCTGCGGAGACCGCACGAGAGCATCGCTCTCGTCCAGATGACGGCTCTTCGGGGCGTCCGCAGGGCGTCTGCGTCGACGAGTGAGGGAGATCGTGGACATGAGGGCGGAGGCGTGGAAGATCATAGACACAAAGGCGAAGGTGAGGAAGAGAAGAGATGAGATGAGAGGAGTTCTGTCCGCATCGTGCAGGCGAAGGCAGGAAAGAGAAAGAGCGGGGAGGAAACGTGTCCGTTGCGTAGAGATACGAATTCGTAGAGAGACAAAAATACGGGGAAGGACATCCCAGCGCCATGTCTTTTGGAAACAACGGCTCTGCCTTGACGACGGAGAGGATGGGGTGTAGGATCTCTTCTGCAAAACAAACGTTTGTTCAATTTCACCAGACCGAGGAGACGCCATGAGACGAACAGGAAGGACCGAAAAAAACGACAACAAAAAAGACGAAGAAAAGAATCGTGAAGGCGGAAGCGGGAGCGAGTCGGGCAACGATATCGGCGGAAACGGGGCCGGAAACGAACCCGGCGGCGGAATCGGGGCACTCACTGCGGAGAAAGGGCGGAACCGGGCCGCCGCTCTTCCGGAAGACGCCGCGCCGCAGGACACGGGCGCGACTGCCCGGGAGCGCATTCTCGCCACGGCGGCGGCGCTCTTCGCCTCCCGGGGGCATGCGGACGTGTCCGTTCGGGACATCACCCGCGAGGCGGGGGTGAACAACGCCATGATCTCCTACTACTTCGGCGGCAAAGAGGGACTTTACCGGGAGATCATCCGGGAACAGATCCGAACGGTGCGCACCGCCCTGCACGGGCTCGCCGAAGAGACGCTCCTTCCGGAGGAACGTCTCCGACACTACGTGAACGGCCTCGTGGGCCTGCACCGGCGGACCCCCGCCCTGGCGGGGCTGATGCACCACGAACTGCTCCACCCCTCGCCGGTCTTCGAGGAAGTGGTGCTCCCCTTCATCACTGAGCTTTCGAAGGTCCTCACCGATGCCGTCGCAACGGAACAGGATCGGGGAACGTACCGGAAGGACATTCTCCCCGCGGAGGGGGCGTATTTTCTCGTGGCCATGACGAACTACTATTTTCTCTTCCGCTCCTTCATCTCGCGAATTCTTCCCTCGCTGGAGCGGCTGGACGAACACCTGGAGGAAGAGACGCTGCAGCTCTTTCTGGAGGGGATGAGGAAACGATGAAAAAATGGAGCATTGTGCTACCGGCGGTCCTGCTTGTCGCGGCGGTCTTTCTCGTCACGGGAGAGGAACTTCGCCGCACTGCGGAAACGCTCCTCCTGCGCGTCGAGAAGGACGGCAACGCACCTCTTCGGGCGACGGGCACCGTGGAGATGCAGACCGTGCGCATCGCCTCGAAACTAAGTGGAACCATCGAAAAACTTTTCGCCGCGGAGGGGGCGCACCTCTCCACGGGGGCTCCCGTGGCACGGCTCTCCCGGCCAGACCTGGAGGCCCAGGTACAGCGGGACGAGGCCGCCCTGGCAAAGGCCAGGGCGCTGCTGGAGGACCTGCTCGAAGGAACTCGCCCGGAGGAACTCGCCCAGACCCTGGCGGGAGTGGATGCGGCCCAGTCGCGCTTCGACAAGGCGAAGAGCGACTATGACCGCTTCGAGCGACTCCACAAGGAGCAGGTCATCGCGGACAAGCAGTTCGACGAATACCGGAACGCCCTGCGTGTGGCGCAAAGCGACCTCGCCTCCGCCCGCGAGCGCTACGCCCTGGCCGTGGCGGGACCACGGACAAAGCAGATCGAGGCGGCGCGCCACGAGGTGGACCTTCTCGGCGCTGCCCTGGCCGCCTCCCGCTCGACCCTGGCGGACACGCACATCGTCTCCCCCGTGGCGGGCGTGGTCCTCGCAAAGGGGTTCGAGGAAGGGGAATACGTGCTCCCCGGCGGCGTGGTGGCGGAGGTCGGCCGCTACGAGGACTGCTGGATCCGCCTCTACATTCCCTCCACCCTGCTGGGACGGATTTCCCTGGGGGGAAGCGCGGAGGTGCGGGTCGATTCCTTTCCGGGACGGGTTTTCCCCGGCATCGTCTCGGAGATCGCCCAGGAGGCGGAATTCACACCCCGAATGAGCCTTCATCCGGACGAGCGGGCAAACCTGGTCTTTCGGGTGAAGGTCTCCGTCCCGAACGTCGACGGCGCCCTCAAGTCGGGCATGCCCGCGGACGTGATCTTTCCGTGATCCGCGTCGAAGGGATCTGCAAATCCTTCGGGGCCGTCCAGGCGGTCCGGGAGGTCACGTTCGACGCGGCGCCGGGAGAGCTGCTCGGCATCGTCGGCCCCGACGGCGCGGGCAAGACCACCCTGCTGCGCCTGATGGCGGGACTCCTCGCCCCCGACGCGGGACAGGCGCACCTCGCCGCTCCTGCAGGAAGGGCCACCCCGATGCGGGGCTACATGCCCCAGCGCTTCGGTCTCTACGGGGAGTGCACCGTGGAGGAAAACCTCCACCTCCTGGGGAAACTCTACGGAGCCACGGGAGAGCAGATTCGGCAAAGGAGCCGGGCGATTCTGGAGCGAACCCGCCTCTTTCCCTTCCGGGACCGCCGGGCGGCGGCGCTGTCCGGCGGTATGAAACAGAAGCTCGCCCTCGCGGCCTCGCTGCTGCACGATCCGGAGCTGCTCCTCCTTGACGAGCCCGGAACGGGGGTGGACCCGGTCTCGCGCCGGGAGATCTGGCGGATTCTCTACGATCTGCACGAGGAAGGAAAGACCCTGGTGCTCTCCACTCCCTATCTGGACGAAGCGCAGCTCTGCACTCGCGTGGCCTTTCTCCACCGGGGGCGGCTCATCGCGCTGGGAACGCCCGGAGAACTGTGCCGCACTGCCTCGTGGCGGATTCTCCGCCTGCGGTCGCGGTCCCGGCTGGTGGGGCGGGCACTCTCCCGCCTGGAGGGAGTCCGGAACGTGAATGCCTTCGGGGACGCCTACCACATCGCCGTGGAGGCAATCGGCCCAGCACGGTCGCGCATTGCCGCCGCCCTGGCCGATCTCGGTCTCGATCCCTCTTTGGAACTGGAGGAACTCTCCCCCACTCTCGAAGATGTCTTCGTGGAACTCACCGAGGGAAACACGGAGGAACGCGCCGGAGGCGCCCCGTCGTGATCGCCGTGGCGCTGGAGCACCTCACCAAGCGATTCGGCGACTTCGTCGCCGTGGACGACGTCACGCTCTCCATCGAGGAGGGATGCATCTACGGTTTCCTCGGCCCCAACGGATCCGGCAAGAGCACCACCATCCGCATGATCTGCGGGCTCCTCTCCCCCACATCGGGAACCGTGCGGGTCCTCGGCACGGAACTCGCCGGAAACGGAGGGGCCGGCGGGAACGGGACGTCCCTGCGCCGCCACATGGGGTACATGTCACAGAAGTTCAGCCTGTACGGGGATCTCACCGTCCGGGAGAACTTGGACTTCTACGCGGGAATGTACAGTCTTTCGGGAACAAAGCGAAAGGAACGCGTGGAGGCCATGCTCGCCATGGCCGATCTGGATGGGCGGGAGAGGGTTCTCACGTCGGCGCTCTCCACGGGGGTCCGGCAGCGTCTCGCCCTTGGGTGCGCCATGCTCCACGAACCGAAGATTCTCTTTCTCGACGAACCCACGAGCGGCGTGGACCCGGGGTCCCGGCGGCGCTTCTGGGAGCGCATCTACGATCTCGCCGAGGGTGGCACCACCGTGATGGTCACCACGCACTTCATGGACGAGGCGGAGCACTGCGACCGCCTGGGGTTCATTTTTCAAGGGGGACTCATCGCATCGGGAACGCCGGAGGAGCTGAAGCGCCTCCCCGGCGGAACGCTCTACGCCGTTCCCTCGGAGGCGCCCATGGCATTGCTGCAGGAACTGGAGTGCGCCGCCCCATCGGGCCTGCTCGACGCCTATGTGTGCGGCAACTCCCTGCACGTCCTGGCGGAGGGCAGCCTTCCCGGACTGCTCGATACCCGGGAACACCGGGTGATCTCTCCATCGCTGGAGGATGTGTTCGTGTTTCTCGTGAGAAAAGGGAGGTCGACCGGAGAATGAGACGTCTCGCCGCACTGCTCGTCAAGGAATTCATCCAGATGGGAAGGGACCGCATCACCCTGGCGATCATGGTGCTCATCCCGGTGGTGCAGCTCATGATCTTCGGTTTCGCCATCAATACCGAGGTGAAGCACCTGCGCACCGTCGTCTTCGACCAGAGTCGGTCACAGCAAAGCCGGGACCTGCTCGACGCCTTCACCGCGTCGGGCTACTTCGATCTCACCGGCGAGGCCCGAAGCTTTGGAGATGTGGAGGACGCCATCCAGAGCGGCCGCGCCGCCGTGGGCATCGTCGTGCCCCCGGACTTCGCGGCCATCCGGAACAGGGGGATCCCCGCCCCCGTGCAGGTGCTCGTGGATGCCTCGGACTCCATGTCCTCCGCCTCGGCGATCAGCGCCGCCCAGATGCTCGGCATGGTGCAGCGCTCCACCCGGACACCCCTCGGCGTCGGAGCGGGCGCGGCCTCTCCGTCTCTCTACGACGTGCGCATCCGTCCCTGGTACAACCCCGATCTGGTCTCCTCTCACTACATGGTGCCGGGGATCCTGGGGACCATCCTCACCATGACCATGATCATGCTCACCGCCATCGCCATCGTCCGGGAGCGGGAGCAGGGCACGCTGGAGCAGCTCCTCGTCACCCCTTTGCGGACGTGGGAACTGCTGGCGGGAAAGATCCTCCCCTACGTCATCGTGGGCTACGTGCAGCTCACCCTGGGACTGCTCGTGGGCAGGCTCGTCTTCGCCGTCCCCCTGGAGGGAAGCCTTCCGCTGCTCTATGCCCTGTCGCTTCCCTTCATCGTGGCGAGCCTGGCCTGGGGCGTCTTCATCTCCACCGTTTCGAGAACTCAGATGCAGGCCATGCAGCTTTCCTTTTTCGTCATGCTTCCGAGCATCCTTCTCTCGGGGTTCATGTTCCCCCGGGAGGCCATGCCCGCCTTCTTCTTCCAGATCAGCCGCGTCCTTCCCCTCACCTATTTTCTCCAGATCGCCCGGGGGATCCTGCTGAAGGGAGTGGGCATCGAGCACCTGCGGGGACAGGTGCTCTCCCTGACGGTACTCATCGCCCTCTTCACCATCGGAAGCCTGCTCAAGTTCAAGAAGACGCTGGAGTAGCGGTTTTCGCAGGGCAGGTCCAACCTCCGGGGGCGTTTCTCCGGGGAGGTGTGTCGCACCGCCGGAAATGCCGGAGCGTGAGCCCCCCTCTTTCGCCTCCTCCGGTTTGATCGTACAATGCCCTCGTATGCTGTGGACATCCGCCCGGGCGAAGGGGCGAAGGAATCCGCAGCCGGGGAGGGACGCGATCCGTGCGGGCGAAACCCAGACTGGTCACCATCACCGCCACGGCGGTACTCATACTGCTTCTGGTCCTTCTGCTCCCGGTGTTTCTTCTGGGTATCCTCCACGTGGACCTCGTGGGCATCGCCCGTACCCTCCACTCCTTCTTCCTCCGCTGGCAGGGGCTTCTTCCCCATGTCCTGACCCTCTACGCCGTGCTCATCGGCGTCATCGTTCTTCTGGAGAACCGAAATCCCGACAGGACTCTCGCGTGGATTCTCGTGCTGGTGCTCCTTCCCGTGGTCGGGCTCCTTCTGTACCTGTTCCTCGGCCCGAGGATCGGCAAGGGGAAAATACACGAGGAATATGCCCGCCAACACCCGAGCAGGCGGAGAGCGGCCCTGGAGAAAAGAGCGACGGAGCAGCTCCGCTTCCTGAGGAGCCGGACCCGGCTGAAGGAAAAGCTCGAACCGCTTCCGTGGAAAACCATGACGCTCCTGCTCAACATCTCGAAGAGCCCCGTCGCCACCCGCAACCACGTGACGGTGCTCACCAACGGGAACGCCACCTTCCAGGCCCTGTTCCGGGACATCGCCTCGGCAAAGCGGACGGTACACCTGGAATACTTCGCCATCAGCAACGACAGTATCGGAAGAAAGCTCAAGGAGCTGCTCGAAAGGAAAGCCCGGGAGGGCGTGACCGTGCGGCTTCTCTACGACGCCGTCGGAAGCTGGAAGCTCGGTCCCCAGTACGTGCAGGACCTTCGGGACGCGGGCGTGGCGGTGTGTCCCTTCCTTCCCGTGTCGTTCCCCGTGCTGCGCCGGCGGTTCAACTACAGAAACCACCGGAAGATCGCCGTTCTCGACGGCCGGGTGGGCTTCGTCGGAGGGCTCAACATCGGCGACACCTACCTGGGCAAGAACCGCCTCCTCGGCTTCTGGCGGGACACCCATCTGCGCATCGAGGGCGAGGGAGTGGCACAGCTCCAGACGGTCTTCGCCTCGG
>Ga0228536_1001100_pt1 | contig 31591 bp, 28 predicted proteins | sample SJ1Smetagenome_FD_168611 | JGI IMG/M metagenome (GOLD analysis project Ga0228536, IMG submission 168611) | Enriched culture of PCE-dechlorinating microbial communities from Ithaca, New York, USA - SJ1.S | ecosystem: Engineered > Modeled > Simulated communities (microbial... > Unclassified...
TTCGCAGGCGTTGTTGTTTCTGCCGGGCCTGCTGTCGTAACCATTGACCGTCTGGCAACAGTTAGTGTCAATCTCTCAATAGTTGATAGTTGGGCGGTACAGGGGGGCTGAGCAGCGGAAACCGCTCTTCACAGCCCCTCACTCCACCCGTCATGCTTGCTTCGTGAAACCGATCCTGGAGGTCTCCTCGGCAACGACCCGCTCGATGCGCTCTGCGGAGAGGTGCCGCGTCTCGATCACCAGGTGCTTGGCGTCGTACTCGCCCCATTCGTGCGTGAGTATCCGCAGGCCCAGTTCGTCGGCCTGTTCGTAGAACGCGGTGCCGGGATAGGGCGTGGTGTACGACATCAACACCTCGGCTCCCTCGGCCACCAGCTGCTCGATGAAGGCGAACGTATCGCGAAGTGTCGCCTCGGTGTCGTCGGGGAACGGCACCATGAACGAGGCGGTCGTCTTGATGCCCGCCGCAACCGACCAGCGCACGGCGTCGAGGGCCGCCGACTTGTCGATGCCCTTCACCGAGTCGAGCACCGCCTGGGAGCCCGACTCGATGCCGTACTGGACCCCCACACAGCCGTGCGCGGTCATGAGCGCGAGCAGCGCCTCGTCCACGCGGTCCACCCGTGTGCCGCAGCCCCAGGCGATCGCGCCGCCGAGGCGCTCCATCTCGCCCATCAGTTCCACGACCCAGTCGCGCCGCAGCGTGAAGATGTCGTCCACGAAGAACACGTAGCTGGCGCCGTAGTCGCGCACGAGCGTCTCCAGCTCGTCCACAACGGCCCTGGGCGAACGCGGGCGGTGCCGGCCGCTCCAGATGTGCGAGGCCGAACAGAACGGGCAGCGATATGGACACCCGCCGCGCGCGGTGAGCACGTTGAACGCGTCGGCGTAGAACTCGAGCGAGAGCAGGTCACGCGCAGGCAGCCCGAGGGAGTCCGGGTCGAGCAGGTCCCGCCGCTCGTTGTGCACAACGACGTCCGCACGCTTCCACACGAGCCCCGAAACGCTGCCGGGCACGCGCAGGCCCGCGACCACGTCCACGAGCTCCAGGAGCGTCGCCTCGCCCTCACCTACCACCACGTAGTCCACCGTGGGCTCGGCCACCACCTCGGCCGGCAGGATGCTCGGGTGCGGCCCGCCCATCACCACTGTGATGCCCGGGTCGTGCTCCTTGACCTGAGCGGCGATGGCGAGCGCGTTGGGGTACGTCTCCGTGAACGCCGAGATGCCGACGATCTGCGGTTTGAGGCGCTTGAGCGCGAGCGTGACCCTGCGAGGGTTATAGCCGCTGACATTGAGGTCCAGGACCTCGACGTCATGCCCAGCCGCCCTCGCATGCCCCGCGAGATAGGCAACGCCGAGAGGCGGCGCCACCTTCGCGTGCGGGCTCATGCGTGAAACAGGTGAGTTGATGAGCAGGATCCTCATTGCTGGTCTCCTGGTGTACGCGGGGGCACCGTCCCCTGAGACGATGCCCCCGTATGCGTCACGCTATCGGTCCTTCGTCCTACTCGGCGGGCTCCGCCTGCTCTTCCGTTGATGAGGCGACGCCGTGATGCGTGTCATACACCTCGCGGTACTGCAGCATGCGGGCGTTCACCAGCCGCGTGATGATCTCGCTCTGGGCCATGTACGGCTCTACGCCATCGGCCTCAGAAGAGATCGTCTCCGCCAGATCGACGTCTCCGACCACGTCACGCAGCCATGCCACGAGCTTCTTCACGTCCACCCAGTGCATCGCACCCTTGAACCCGGGGTGCAGCATCGGCGCGTCCCACCGGTTGCCGGTCAGGAACATCACCGCGTCACGCAGACCGTACATATCCTTGGCAGCGTTGCCTGCCGACGCCGTCATGGCATGGCCGACGAGCCGCTCGTCGTAGTTCAGGTCGCGCAGCGCGTGCTGGACCGCCTCGTACGTGGGCAGCGGAAGTGCTGTGGTCGCCTCTTCGGTCGTCACCGGCATCACGCTCCCAGCTTGCCGTTCTTGTCGAGCTCGTCGGCCACGTAGTCCAAGCCGAGCTCGCTCAGGCCGGCACGCGTGGGCCAACCGGTGTCGACAGCCCAGCCCTCGAGCGCGTAGAAGCGGTCCTTCACACTCTCGAACTTCTCGCGATCGAGCTTGCGGTCGAGGCAGATGCCGTACGACCACTCGCCGTTCTCCTTGACCGGCAGGAAGTACGGTGCGCTCGTCGCCACGTCATACACGTAGTTGGTGAAGACTTCCATCTCGCGTGTGCGGCCCTGGAGCGTCCAGATGGCACGGCCGAGGTTCCAGATCTTGCGACCGATCTCGAGGGAGTCCTCGTAGGAGAGGTCCTCGCCGGTGACGGCCTTGTAGATGCGCACCTCGTAGTCCGGGGTGGCGCCAACGCCGCCCTCGTTGTTGTAGGCCACCAGCTGCGGCCACGCCCAGTCGCAGAACAGCATCGACTGGATCCAGAAGCGACCGTAGTGGCGGTGCCACGCAACGGCCTTGAGCTTCGGATCGGCGTAGATGCCCTCGGCGCTGTAGTCCCAGCCGTCGGGATCGCCCACACCGGTCGCCTCAGCGAAGTGGGTGACGAGCTCCTCGGCGCTCATGAGCGGCGCCTGACCAACGGCGGCGGTCACGAGCGGCATCCAGTGCGCGTGCCAGTTCACACCGTGCTCGTTGATGTCACGGTCGCCGAAGAGCGAGCCGTAGCTCCACTCGACCTCAAGGCGCGGATCGTAGTGCTCCATGAAGCCCCACTGCGGGCGGTTCAGCACACCGGTGGTGGTGTCCTCCTCGTAGCGGCCCCACTTCACCCACGCGCGCGTCAGGCCCTCGGCGAGCGTGTCGCCGAACGTGCCCTTACGGTAGGCGATGGCCTCGGTGTACTTCTCGATGAACTCGTAGGTGTCGTACTTGTCGAACGGGATGTCCTCGGTGTCGATGGCCATGCCGGGACCCGCGATGCCCATCTTCACGAGCGCGAGGATGTTGCTGTGACCCATCACGTCATAGACGTTCAGGCCGAGGCGATCGAGCAGGTCGGTGGCCTTGAGCTGGTCGGCCTGCACGCCGTTGGCCATCCAGTAGAGGCCTTCCACGCAGATGTCGCCGTTGCCGTTGCCACCCTCGAGGTTGTAGCGGCAGTTCTTGAAGCAGCCGTGGCAGCCCTGCGCACGAGCGGGCACCTGCGGCGCCCAGAGCAGGGACGCGTAGCCGGGCGCGTTGGTGGTCATGCCGTACATGGGCACGCCGGGAACCGGCGCCTCGAACTTTGGATCGTCGACGTTGAAGCCGAACTTCTCCTTCATCTCCATACGGATGTCCATGAGGTCCGCAGGATCGGCCACTTCCACGCTGCCGGTACCGATGCAGCTGATGGCCTTCAGGTTCTTGGAGCCGAGGACGGCGCCGAAGCCACCCTGGCCGCCACCGTTACCGGCGTCGTGCAGGACGATGGCGCTGCGGACGAGGTTCTCACCCGCGGGGCCGATGCAGACGACCGCGGGCTTTGCCGTGGTGCGGCCACCGTCACGGATCGTGCCGGCGTCCCACCAGTCGCGGACGTCCACGTTGCCGGTAACGGTCTTCCAGATCTCTTCCTGCGTCTCGTGCGTGTCGAGGCCCCACAGATCGGTGGCGTCCTCGATCGTGACCTTCCCGTTCACGATGTTGATCCACACGGGGGTCTCGGACTTGCCCTGCACGACCACGCCGTCGAAGCCCGCGTACTTGATCATCGCCGACCAGCGGCCGCCGAAGTTGGAGCGGGTGAACCAGCCGATCGGATACTGCTGGACACCGAAACCAGTGATCTCGGTGCGTCCGGACGCCGAGGGCGCGCCGGTACCGGAGATCGGGGAGGTCATGAACGAGACGAGGTTGTCCGGGTGGAACCCGTCGATCGTCTTGTCCTTGACGCGATCCCAGAAGATCGCCGCACCGATGCCGTGACCGCCGCCGAACTGCTGGTAGTCAGCAGTGGCGATCTCTTCTGTGGTCTTGTCGGTGAGATTCACGTAGAGGATCTTGCCGACGTATCCTTTTGCCATGTGCCGTGCCTCCTTGATGAGCGCCGTCAGTGACGCACGCGGGTAGTAGTGGGTGGAAACCTAGCTGGCTGCCGGTGGCACGGGAGCCACGGGAAGCGTGAAATCGGATTCGCGGCCGAAGTCGGTGGTGTCCAGCGAGAGCCATCCCCAGTGATGGTTGCGCAGGTTGATCCGGTAGCCGTACTCCTGCTGGATGGGCGTCTCGGTCGTGTACGTGATGGCCCGCATCGGACAGCTCTCGACGCACGCTTGGTGGCCACCCACGCCACCCTTTTTGTTCCAATACGGAGTGTCGGCGCACAGGTCGCACTTCTGGGCGTGCTTGTCCTCGTGGTTCCACTGCATGCGGCTCGGCGTGAACGGGCACGCGTAGACGCACCGCTCACAGCCGATGCACTTGCTCTCGTCCACCATGCGGACGTTGCCGTTCTCCTTGCTCACGTGGTTCGCACCCGTGGGGCACGCCTCCACGCACGCCGGCGCCGGGCACTGACGGCACTGCACCTGCTCCATGTCGTGCGGGAACGACCCGAATGGGTTCTTGGTGATCTGGATGCGGGAGAGCGAAGGGTTCACCCGTCCGTGGTGCACCATCGAGCACGAAAGCATGCATGTGTCGCAGCCCGCGCACTTCTTGGTGTCCACGAGCAGGTAGCCCTCGGACGCCGGCAGGGCCATGACCTGCTCAGGCAGGAAGAAGCCCTTGACGACGAGGCCGCCGAGCATCGCGCCCAGGCCCACCCCGCCCACGCCTGCGAAGAACTGCCGGCGAGAATACTCGTTCGCCTGAGCCTCTTCGCCTGTCTTGATATCGTTGTCCGCCATGTGGAGATGTCCTTTCGGTATCGTCCGCGCACCCTACTCGGGCGCGTCTCCGCTTGTGAGTCGCTTGTACCAGCCGGCGTGCTCCTTCTTGACCTGCTCGACCGACACGTAGCCGGTGAACATGCTCTTGAGCACGGGCCAGCCCATCGGGAGGATCGCCGCGAACAAGACGTGCGCGAGGAAGAAGGCGAGCATCGCGACGGTGGCGATGTCGTGGATGAGCGTGGTCGCGCCCATGAGGCCCGCGGGCAGGTCGACCACGTGTGCGAGGGCCTTCACAAGCCCGGTGAGGATGATCGCCACAGTCGAGCCGAGGGCGACGATGTAGGCGATCTTCTCGCTCTCGAAGTACTTGTCCTCAGGCGGCATCGTGCAGCTCTTGATGCCGAGCAGGTGCCCGTAGTGGTTCTTCGTGTAGTCCCAGAAGTTGCCGGTCGGCAGGTGCTCCTTGAAACGGTGCGCGGAAAGCAGCGTGTTCGCGCCGTAGTAGAAGGTGCCGAACAAGAACAGCAAGACGAACACGAAGTGGATGTTCATCATCGCCCAGGTCCACGTGCCGCGGCCCACCAGGCGGGGGATGAACAACAGTCCGAGCGCGATGCCGCTCACGAGCAGCATCATGGTGCCGATCCCGTGCGTCCAGTGCTCCAGGATCGCCGCGCCGTCGTGACGCAGCACCTTGTCGCCTTCGATCCTCGGGTCCTGCCGCTTGGTGAAGCCCGCGGCGAAGACGCCGACCAGCGGTGCTGCGAAGACCAGCCACCAGCCGGAGTCGAAGAGCAGTTCGGAGCCGTCCATGGTCGCCACGTACCATGCGTAGACGGCGCCGACGGCGAACACCAGCGTCACGGCGACGCTTGTGAGCGCGCGTTTACTCATGCGCACACCCCTTCCCCTATCTCGTTCGCAGGCGTTGTTGTTTCTGCCGGGCCTGCTGTCGTAACCATTGACCGTCTGGCAACAGTTAGTGTCAATCTCTCAATAGTTGATAGTTGGGCGGTAAAGGGGGGCTGAGCTGGTGTATAGTCAGCCCTCTGGCCAGTGGTTACACCTGAGTCGCGAGGTGCGAACGATGACTGACACCAAGCTCTATGCGGACCTCAGCCGGTTCCTCGGCGACAACGAGGAGATACAGACGCTCCTGAAGCGCGTGATGGCGACCCACATCACCTGGGAAGAGTTCCTGGAGATGCCGCTTCCCGACGAGATGAGCCCGCTCGCGTTCTGGAACCTCATTCGCGCCCTCAAGCGGACCTTCGGCATCGAGGTCCCGGTGCCCGACATCTACGGCAACGAGTACTGGTACCTCCGGACCCATGAGATCGCTGACTCGATCGCCCAGGTCCAGTGCCAGTGCCGCGCCGATTCGAGTCTCTACCGGCGGCTCACCGCCACCAAGAACGCGCCCGTCCTGGTCCGCTCCCGGATCGAGGAGACTGTCGCCTCGGCACTCCTCGACGGCCTTGATGTGTCCGTGGAGGACTACAACGACATGCTGCGCATGAACCGGCCTCCGCGTACCGACAACGAGCTTCTCGTGGCCAACACGCTGGCCGCCCTCGACGAGATCGACGAGATGGTCGCCCGGCCGTTCACGCCTGAACTGCTGCTGCGGATGCACGACATGGTGCTGGAAGGCGTGGACCCGAACGGACTGGTGCGTACTCGAAGCCGGCTCGGCACCGTGGGTACCGAGTACGACGCATCGGTCCTGCTGACACATTCTGAGGAGCAGTTGCAGTACATCTGCGATTACGCGAACCACATGACCGGGGAGATCCACGACCATGCGGTGTTCCGGGCGCTGATACTGCCCGACCTCTTCCGTGTGTACCGGCCGCTCCCCGAGGCCAACAGCCAGGTGGGACGTCTCGTGTTCCGTCTCTACACGCTCAAGACGGGCATTCCTGTCCTCGGCATGCTGCCGATCTCGCAGTTCAGGCTCGACTGGGAAGACGACCGCCTCAGCTCGGCGCTTGTGTCGTACAGCCCCGGAGCGTACATGGCCGATCGTGAGCGGCAGGGCACCGACCTTACCGACTACGCCACGCTCTCGCTGCAGCTTGCGCTGATCGCCCTGGTGGACCTGCACTGGAAGCTTCACCAGCTTGAGCGTGAGGACGACGAACTTCGGAGCTTGCTACAACGCGACCCTGAGATCAACCACCGCCAACGTTCGATCCTCGGCAGGGCGCTGAAGAACCCGGCAGCGGAGTTCCGGATCGCATACCACAAGGCGACCCACAACGTGGTGTACGCCACCGCGCGGGCCGACCTGCTCGAACTGGTCGACAAGGGCTATCTCGTGATGGGCAAGAAGGGCCGTGCGATGGTCTTCACGCCGCGTGAGGGGCTCCGCGAGTTCATCGAAAGCGGGTACGTGAAGGGCGTTTGATAGCAGGCCAACGCACGCACCGGCGCAAACAGGACGGGGCCCGCACCGATTCATTCGGTGCAGGCCCCACTGGCCTGAAGCCGGGAGTCTGCGCGTACTGAGACGAGCTGCGGGTGCGGTAAGGGATGGTCACCCGCATACGGTCTGGTCTGCGTGGCAGGCAGGGCGTGTGCGCCGACCGGGCCTCACATCATCGCGACTCCCCAACTGTTGACCCAAGGTTGTGCCGAGAGGAAACCGGCAGGTCGACTAGCGGTTCTCCAGGTAGTCGAGAACCGCGGCCTGCTCCTCCTCGGTGAGCACGGCGCCGTGGACATCGATCATGGTGTCCAGGACGCCTTCCCAGTTCGTGCCTGAGGGCTGCGAGAAGATCTTCGAGACGTCGTGGCAGGTGGTGCACTTGCCCTGGATGACGGTCTCGCCCTCGCTCGGGTTGCGCGACTCGAGGAACGCGGCGATCTGCGTCTTCTCTTCGTCGGTGAGCACCGCACCGTGCGCGGTCTCCATCGTGGCGATAACGTTGTTCCAGTCGGTCATCTCGGTCTGTAGGTAGATCCGGGTGACGTCGTGGCACGAGGTGCAGGCGCCTTCGAGAACTTCTTCGCCCTCGGCGACCGCGGGCTCCTCCGCGGGCTCCTCGGCGGGCTCTTCCACCGCGGGCTCCTCGGCGGGCTCTTCCTTCGAGCACCCGGTCGCCATGAGCGTGGTCGCCGCGAGCATGAGCGCAAGCAACATGATGAGCGAGATACGAGAAACGTGCTTCATAGTGCGGACCCCTTCCCTTGCAGCCCGAAAGCCGCGAACCCCTGATCCAGCCCACCCGTCAGTAGATCCGGATGGCTGCGGCGCCGGTGCCGCAGACGGAAGGCCTGTGCCTCCTGTGCATGGTGGCTCCATAGTCGAGCCGTCACGTTGTTTTTGTCAATCTGTGAAATATTGATAGTTAAGCGATTGCAGGCCGGCGTGCGCGCCGTTTTGTGTACGTGCGGCCGCGTCGGGGCACGAACCCCTGAAGGAGGTGGCCATGGCACACGATCACGAGCACATATCAGAGCCCGGCCACGGCGGGCACAACCGACACAGCACCGGCGGACCGGCGCCCGAGCGCAGTGGGCACGCAGGGCACGATGAACATTCCGGCGCACAGCCCTCTGCGCATGACCGCCACGAGGGCCATAGCGTGGCGATGTTCCGAGACCGCTTCTGGCTGTCGCTCGCGCTCACCGTTCCGGCGGTCGTCTTCTCGCCGATGGTCCAGCACCTCCTCGGCTACATGGTGCCGGAGTTCCCCGGCTCGGCGTACATTCCCGCGGTGTTCGGCACGATCGTGTTCTTCTACGGCGGCCTGCCGTTCCTGAAGGGCGCCAGGAACGAGCTCGCCGACCGGCTGCCGGGCATGATGACGCTCATCTCGCTCGCGATCAGCGTGTCGTTCGTCTACAGCGCCGCCGTCACCCTCGGCGCGCCCGGCGTGGACCTGTGGTGGGAGCTCGCCACGCTGGTGACGATCATGCTGCTGGGGCACTGGATCGAGATGCGCTCGATCGCGCAGGCCTCCGGCGCGCTTGCCGAGCTCGCATCGCTGCTGCCCGACGAGACCGAGCGGGTGGATGCCGCGGGCGCCACCGAACGCGTGGCCGTGGCTGCGCTTGCAGCCGGTGACATCGTGCTGGTACGGCCCGGTGCGCGCGTACCGGCCGATGGCGAGGTGGCCGAAGGCGAGAGCTCCGTAGACGAGTCGATGATCACCGGCGAGTCGCGGCTCGTGCCCAAATCGCCTGGGGATCCCGTGATCGCGGGCACCGTCAACGGGGCCGGATCCCTCCGCGTGCGCGTGACGCGCGTAGGTGACGACACGGCGCTCGCGGGCATCATGCGGCTCGTGGCCGGAGCACAGGCGTCGCGCTCCCGCGCGCAGGACCTTGCCGACCGCGCGGCGCGGTTGCTCACCTTCGTGGCGATCGGTTCGGCGGTGCTCACCGCGCTCGGCTGGTGGCTCGCTGGCGCTGAGTGGTCGTACGTCGTGGAACGTGTGGTCACGGTGCTCGTGATCGCGTGCCCGCACGCGCTGGGCCTCGCGATCCCGCTTGTGGTTGCGATCTCCACCGCGCTGGGCGCGCGAAGCGGCCTTCTGGTACGTGACCGCCGCGGGCTCGAGGAGGCACGGCTGGTCGACATGGTGGTCTTTGACAAGACGGGCACCCTCACGCTCGCCGAGCACCGCGTGGTTGCCGAAGCGTACGCGGACGGCGTGGCCTCGGGCGACGCGCTCGCGCGTGCCGCCGCGGTCGAGGCGGACTCCGAACACCCGATCGCCCGTGCGCTGGTGACCAGGGCGGCCGAGAAGGGGCTCACGCTCCCGCACGCGCACGGCTTCGAGGCGCTTCCGGGCCAGGGCGTGCGTGCCTGGGTGGGCGAACGCACGGCGGCGGTGGGCGGGCCCGCACTTCTCGAGCGGCTCGGACTCGAGGTGCCGCCGGCGCTCGGAAGCACCGCGGCCGGCGCGGCGGAAGCAGGGCGCTCGGCGGTCTTCCTGGTAGACGACGCGGACGGACCCAACGCGCGTGTGACGGCGCTCTTCGCGATAGCCGACGCGGTGCGGCCTGAATCGCGCGAGGCCGTGGAGCGCCTCCGCTCGGCCGGCGTGTCCACCGTGATGCTCACCGGCGACGCGGAGCCTGTGGCACGCGCCGTGGCGGCGGAACTCGGCATCGACCACGTACGCGCGGGCGTGCTCCCGGCCGACAAGGCCGCCGAGATCGAGCGTCTGCAGGCCGAGGGCCACCGGGTTGCGATGGTGGGCGACGGTGTGAACGACGCCCCCGCCCTCGCCACCGCCGACCTCGGAATCGCCATCGGCGCGGGCACCGAGGTGGCCGTGGAAGCGGGCGACATCGTGCTCGTGCGCTCCGATCCTCGGGCCGTGGCCTCGGCCATCGACCTCTCGCGCGTCACCTACCGCAAGATGGTGCAGAACCTGTGGTGGGCGACCGGCTACAACATCATCGCGGTCCCGCTCGCAGCCGGCGTGCTGGCGCCATGGGGCATCACGCTCTCCCCCGCCGTGGGAGCCGTGCTCATGAGCGCGAGCACGGTGATCGTGGCCGCCAACGCCCAGCTGCTACGGCGGTGGCGGCCGGGGATGTGAATCTTGCGCGTGTCAGACCGTCGGCGTAGGGTAGTGCTACCACAGGTGCTACCGTAAGGACTACCGATGGGCAAAGCGAACATCTCGTTTCCCGAGGGCATGCTGGAGGAGATCGACCGGCGCGCCGCCCAGGCCGGCACGACGCGCAGCGGGTTCATCCAGGAAGCGACCGCCACGTACATCGCGCGCCTCGATGCGGATGCCGAGCGCGAGGAGCGCCGAAAGCGCATCGAGCGGGCGATGGTCGGGATGCGCGAGATCGGAAAGCGCATGCCGCCGGGGCCAGACGGCGTGACGATCCTCCGCCAGATGCGCGACGCGCTTCCCGAGTGGCTCGCCGAGGAAGCGCGTGACGACGATGAGTAGACCGCTCCGCGTCTCTGCGGGTAGGCCGGTGGTGGTCGACTCCACTGTCACGTTCAAGTGGTTCGATGGCTCGGAGATCGGCGCCGATGTCGCTCTCGATCTGTTGAGGCAACACAAGCGAGATGAGGTCGCGCTGCTCGCTCCGGCGCACATGCCGCTCGAAGTGCTGAGTATCTTCGTCTCACGCCGCATGACGACCATCGACATGGAGCACGCCCTGGCCTTCCTCGCCGACGCCGACCTGTTGATCGCCCCGATCGACGACACGCTCCTGATCGCCGCCATCCGCATCGCCGAGGCCGAACGTCTCGCCCTCTACGACGCCGTCTTCATCGCACTCGCGGCGGCGCTCGATGCCGAGCTGGTGACCGCCGACCGGAGGCAGGCCACCACGCGCTCATGCAGGGTGCGGCTCATCGGGTGAAGAGCCCGCGCAGCGGCCCGGCCACTCCTGGCGAGCACGCGGCGAAAGGTGCCATCGACCGCTACGTAGCGCCCGCGGTATCGAGTGCGTAGACTGCAGAGTGCACCACACGGTCTGGAGGTATCTGTGGACGACACTGTAGACCAGCACGCGGAAGACGTGACAGCTCCTCGGGAGATCCGGCGCCTGCTGGTGGCGGACGTGCTCGCCGAGCGGGTGGTCGAACGGCTGCATGTCGTGTGTCCCGACCTTGAGGCGCGCGTGGTGCCCGAGGGCCCACTCTCCAATGAGGACCTCGCGTGGGCCGATGCATACACGGGGTTCCAGCTGCCCGAGAACATCGAGCGGTCGAGCATCGTTTGGGTGCACGCGATGATGGCGGGCGTGGACGCGCTGGTGCCGGTCCTGCGCTTGCTCCCTCGCCCCGTGCTGCTCACGCGCACCGTGGGCGACATGCCGCGCAAGATCGGGCTCTACGTCCTGACCCACGTGCTCGGACATGCCCACCACCTCGCCGAGTACCGCCAGCAGCAGGCCGTGCGCCAGTGGCAACGCCTGGACCCGCCCCGGATGCGCGGCGCGGTCGCAACCGTCCTCGGCACCGGCGAGATCGGTGCCGGGGTGGCCGGGGCGCTCCGTGGTGTGGGATTTGAGACCTGCGGCGTGAACCGCAGCGGGCATGAGCGGCCAGCGTTTTCACGCACGGCCGCTGCCAGCGACCCGGACGCCGTGCCCCCCGACTCGACGGTGCTCGTGAACACGCTCCCGCTGACCCCTGAGACCGAGAACAGCATCGGTATGTCGGTGTTCTCGCGGCTGCACGAAGCGCTGTTCGTCAATGTGGGGCGAGGGGCCACGGTGGCACTCGACGACCTGCATACCGCGCTCAAGCTCGGCCATCTGCGTCACGCCGTGCTCGATGTGCTGCCCATCGAGCCGCCTCCCGCAAATGCCTGGGTCTGGGACCACCCGCAGGTCACGCTCACGCCGCACGTGGCGGCGATCACGGACGCCGGGGATGTCGTGGGGGCCCTCTCGGCCGCACTCGAAGACCTGCGTGCCGGGCGCGTGCCCGGGAACGCGGTCGATCTCGCACGGGGGTACTGAGCAACCCGGGGGGCGCCGTGGTGCGTGTTGAGAGCCATCCGCCAGATGACTGTCCGCCATTCGACATGTGCGCCGACAGACGGTCTGTACCTAGAACTCCAGCGCCGCCGCCCGCTCGAGCACAACGTTCGCCCGCGCGAGGAACGCGTGCGGATCGAAGATCGCGTCGAGCTGCTCTGCCGTAAGCACGCACTCGGGATCGGCTTCGAGGCGCTCACGGTAGCTCGCGCCCTCTCGCGCGTGCTGGATGTCGTCCCACACGGCCATGGCGTTGCGCTGCACCACGAGGTACGCGTCTTCGCGCTTCATCCCGATGTCCACGAGCTCGAGCAGCACGCGGCTCGAGTAGATGAGCCCGCGCGTCTTCTCAAGGTTGGCGCGCATGACCTCGGGATACACGACAAGCCCATCGAGGATCCACTCGAGCTTGCCGAGGATGTAGTCGGTGACGATGAAGCTGTCGGCGAGAACCACGCGCTCGGCCGAGGAGTGCGAGATGTCGCGCTCGTGCCACAGCGCCACGTTGTCAAAGCCCACCTGTGCGTTGGCCTTCACCACACGCGCCAGACCGCACACGCGCTCGGCCGTGATCGGGTTGCGCTTGTGCGGCATCGCGCTCGAGCCCTTCTGGCCTTTCGTGAACGGCTCCTCGGCCTCGATGGTGTCGCTCTTCTGCAGCGCGCGGACCTCGGTGGCGATCCACTCGGCGGTGGCCGCCACCGTGGCGAGCACTGCGAGCACGTGCGCGTGCCGGTCGCGCGCAATGACCTGCGTGGATGCCGGGTCGGGCACGAGGCCGAGTTTCTCGCACACGTATGCCTCGACGTGAGGATCGATGTTGGAGTAGCTGCCCACCGCGCCTGAGATGGCGCCCCACGCGCATGATAACTCGCGCGCCGCGACAAGGCGCTGCTCAGCCCGCTTCAGCGCCTGCGCCCACGCGGCCCACTTCATGCCGAAGTACATCGGCTCAGCATGGATACCATGCGTACGGCCAACGCAGAGCGTGTCTGCGAACTCCGCGGCGCGACGGACACAGATGCGCCCCAGGCAACGGACGTCCTCGATGATGATGTCCTGCGCCTGCGTCATCTGATAGCAGAGCGCGGTGTCGCCAAGGTCGCTCGACGTCATCCCGTAGTGCACCCAGCGCGAGGGCTTGGGCTCGTCGGCTCCGAGACCCGCGTCGATATGCTCTGCCATGTTCGTGAGGAACGCGATCACGTCGTGATTGAGCGTGGCCTCAAGCTCCTCGATGCGCTCCACCTCGAAGGCCGCACGATCACGGATGATCGCGACGTCTTCCGCGGGAACGACGCCGAGCTCGGCCTGCGCCTCACAGGCGAGGACCTCGATCTGCTTCCAGATCTCGAACTTGTTCTCGAGGTCCCAGATGGCGCCCATCACAGGGCGGGTGTAGCGCTCGATCATCGTCGGCTCCTCGGCGGGTGGTCGGCTGCGGATGGATGCGGGAGTGAGGTGTACAGCCGTGGCGTTGCAGGTATCTCATCCCCCGGAGCTTCCATTATCGCTGAGCGATGACCGGGGCGCGAGTGGCGAGCAGCGACGGCTGGCGGGGCGCCGCATGTGGCGGTGTGAACGGCGGTGAAAGCGCAGGGACCGCATATGCAGATTGTAACCGAGGGTTTCAAGAGACTATGCAGATTGTAACTGCTGGTTGCAAGAACTTCGACAAAATATACATAGCTTATGAATAAATTCTGTCGTTTAGCGTATACCTAGATATGAGGGGCACAGCCATCGAAGCAACTTCGAGGAGTCCCGAGGGGAGGTGGGTCGCCGTGTCTGAGACCATGAGGCTGGTAGTCGCCGGTATCGCGTGGATCGCGTTCTGGTTCGGGATTCCAACGATCGTAGCATTCTGGAAGCTCAACCACGACGAGGATGCCAGTGTCATCACTGGCGAGCCGCTCGTACACGCGCACGGAGCGCACCGTGTATGACGGACAGCGCAGTATCTGCGCCAGACAAGGTGGCCGCTCCCCCCACAGGATGCGGCCACCTGACATTCCCGGACCCCGCGCGCCACGAACCCCTGCATGCTGATGAGCGCCTGGAGTCACCGGGGGGAAGATGACTCCAGGCAAAGGACTCAGGTCAGGCGTGATGACCGAGCCACTCGGAGTATCCAGCACCCCCCAAGGCGTGACGACCGCGTCCGGCCCTCGTCGTGCACGGACTCTTTACCCACCGCGACGCCGCCCGTCCCGCCTTTCACCGAAGGGTCCCGCAGTGGGATCCCTCCGTCCCGTGCTACAATCCCCCACGTAAGGCCCGTATCGAGACGCGACCGTTCGCGCGGCGTGTACCCGAGGGAGCACGAGAGATGAAGCGCACCATGCTCGGCGGCAAGATTCACCGCGCCGTCGTCACCGAAGCGAACGTGGAATACGAGGGCAGTGTCTCGGTCGACGAAGACTTGCTCGACGCGGCCGGGATCCTTCCCGGCGAGGTCGTCAACATCTGGGATGTCACCAACGCCGCCCGCCTCACTACCTACACCATCGCCGCCCCGCGCGGCAGCGGTGCCATCTGCGTCAACGGCGCAGCCGCGCATCTCGTAAACGCAGGCGACCTCGTCATCATCGCGTCGTTCGTGGAGCTCGAGGACGCCGAAGCCCGAGAATGGAAGCCACGCGCTATCTTCGTTGACGGCGACAACCGTGTGCTCGAAGTCCGCGGCGAAGAGGCGTTCCGCGCGAGCTGAGCCGCCCGCCCGTGTCCGGGTACGGCCCGGCTTCACCCCGCACCGACCCGCAATCCCCTCGTCGCCCTCTCTCGCGCATGCGCCGCGCTTCCACTATCATTGCTCGCCGAAGGGGAGTAGCTGCCCGGTCGCGTACCGGGAGGCAGGCCGTCATCACGGGCGAACCCGCCCCGGCCCTGCCAACGAGACGCCTCGCGTGCGAGACCTTCAGGAACAGACGCGTCCTGACCAACCGCACACTGGAGGAAGCATGTCCAAACGCACTCCGCTCGATCCCGCGTCCATCGACCCCGCCTTCGTGGTCGAAGCGGCGCACACCGTCCCGCCAGAACAGGTCCTTGAGCGCCTCGGCAGCACGCCTGAGGGTCTCAGCGCCGATGAAGTCGCGCGCCGCCAGGATGCTGTGGGACCTAATGAGCTCCCCGAAGGCGAAAAGCGCACCATTCCCTCCATGATCCTTGATCAGTTCAAGGACTTCCTCATCCTGCTGCTGATCGCCGCCGCGCTCATCTCTGGCCCCGGATTCATGCTGCTCGGCGAACATCCCGAGTGGGCCGACGTGATTGCGATCCTCGTGATCGTGGTCTTGAACGCCACCATCGGCGTGTTCCAGGAGTACCGCGCCGAGCGTGCGATGGAGGCGCTCCGCGAGATGGCGGGCACCGTGGCCTCGGTGCGCCGCGATGGGCGGGTGCTGGAGATCCCCTCGAGCGAGCTCACCGTGGGCGACATCGTCCTGCTCGACGCCGGTCGCGTGGTGCCCGCCGACCTGCGGCTGATCGAAGCCGCCTCGCTTAAGATCGCCGAGGCGGCGCTCACCGGGGAATCGCTGCCGGTGGAGAAGCAGGTGCGACCGATCGAGGAGACCGACTCCCCACTCGGCGATCGAACGTCGATGGCGTACAAGGGCACCCAGGTCGTCTACGGCCGCGGCGTGGGCGTGGTCACCGCGGTGGGCCTCGGTACCGAGCTCGGGAAGATCGCCGGGCTGCTCGGCGCGAAGACTGACCAGACCACGCCACTGCAGAAGCGACTCGCATCGTTCGGCCGGACGCTCGGCCTGGTGGCGATCGGCCTCACGGCCATCGTGTTCGCGATCGGCGTTCTCCGCAACGAGGACGTCATGACGATGTTCATGACCGCGGTCTCGCTCGCAGTAGCCGCCGTACCCGAGGCGCTGCCGGCCATCACCACCATCGCGCTGGCCTTCGGCGCAAGCCGCCTCGTGAAGCAGAGCGTTCTCGTGCGCAAGCTACCCGCCGTGGAGACGCTCGGCTCGGTCACCTACATCTGCACGGACAAGACCGGCACGCTCACCATCAACAAGATGACCGTCGAGCACGTGGCCGCGGGCGACACCACCCCCGGCGCTCTCGAGACGAATGGCTCGGCGGCCAAGGGCTGGCACTGGCTCGCCCACGCGTTCTCACTCTCCAACGATGTGAGCGGCGAGGGGGACTCGCTCGTGGGCGACCCCACGGAGGTCGCGTTCTACGTGGCAGCCGAGAAAGCGGGCTTCACGCGCGCCGAACTCGAGGCCGAGATGCCCCGCTCGGCCGAGATGCCGTTCGACTCGGACCGCAAGCTCATGACCACTGTGCACAAGCTGCCCGAGGGCGGCTACGTGTCGTTCACCAAGGGCGCCGCCGAGGCGATCGTGGAGCGTGCGGTCGATGTGATCGACGGCGAGGGCAACCGGATGCCGGTGGACGCGGCGAAGGCAGCCGAGTTCGTGGAGCAGTGGTCCGAGCAGGGCCTGCGCGTGCTGGCCTTCGGTATGCGCAAGCTCGACGCGCTGCCCGCCGACCACGAGATCGCCGAGCTCGAGAGCAACCTCACCGTGATCGGCTACGCGGGTCTGGTGGACCCCCCGCGCGAGGAAGCGCACGATGCGGTCGCCACCTGCAAGACCGCCGGCATCATCCCGGTGATGATCACCGGCGATCACCCGGCAACCGCGCTCGCCATCGCCAAGCGACTCGGCATCGCGGACCACAAGGAGCAGATGATCACCGGCGCCGAACTCGATGCGCTCTCCCTCGAGGACTTCGAGGGCCGCGTCGCGGGCATCCGCGTATACGCGCGCGTCGCCCCGGAGCAGAAGCTCAAGATCGTCCAGGCGCTGCAGGACCGCGGCGAGTACGTGGCGATGACCGGCGACGGCGTGAACGATGCGCCCGCGCTTTCCAAGGCCGACATCGGCGTGGCGATGGGCATCACCGGCACGGACGTGGCCAAAGAGGCCTCGGACATGGTGCTCCTCGACGACAACTTCACGTCGATCGTGGGCGCGGTCAAGGAAGGCCGCCACATCTTCGACAACATCCGCAAGTTCATCAAGTATGCGATGGCTGCGAACTCGGGCGAGATCTGGACGATCCTGCTCGCCCCGCTCGTGGGCCTGCAGATCCCACTGCTCCCGATCCACATCCTGTGGGTCAACCTCGTGACCGACGGCCTGCCGGGTCTCGCGCTGTCGAGTGAGCCCGCCGAGAAGAACATCATGCGCCGCCCACCGCGCGCGCCCAACGAAAGCATCTTCGCCGACGGGCTCGGCATCCACATGATCTGGGTCGGCCTGGTGATGGGGGCGGCGACACTGCTCACACAGGCGCTGTTCATCGATCACCCCAAGGGCCACTGGCAGACGATGGTCTTCACCGTGCTGTGCCTGAGCCAGATGGGGCACGTGCTCGCCGTGCGCTCCGACCGGGAGTCGTTCTTCAAGCAGGGCTTCCTGTCCAACAAGCCGCTCGCCGGAGCCGTGCTGCTCACCTTCGTGCTGCAGCTCGGGACCATCTACACCCCGGTGCTCAACGAGAAGGTCTTCAAGACCCAGCCGCTGACGCTCGAAGAGCTGCTCGTCGCACTCGCGATCTCGAGTGTGGTGTTCTGGGGCGTGGAGCTCGAGAAGCTCATCAAGCGGCGGATCGACGCAAAGGCGCTCGCGGCCGCTTAGGTTCCGAGCCACCCTAAGAGTTCGGCTATGCGCCGCTCGTCCGCACCTTCGACGAGCGGCGCAACCGCTTCCAGGAGCACACACGCACGACCGCGCTCGGAGGATGCCTCGGCTGTACGGCCCCGCATCGCGAGCGCGTCAGCGCGCGCCACCAGCAGCTCGGCCAACATGTGCTCGCGGAAGGTGTCGAGCGCGCCACCCGCCGAGAGCAGCGCAACGAGCCCGTCGCCGGTAAGGGCGTCGAACAGGTCCGGATCGGTCTCCAGCAGCTCACCGGCCGCCTCGCGCGAAAGCTCGATGGCCTCATCGGGCCGACTCTCCCGAAGCGCGCTCACGAGGCGCCTGAGCACGTCGCCCATCTGCTCGATCTGCCTCAGCAGCCAGTCGGTCTGGTACACGTCAGTCTGTCCGCTCCGTGAGGCCCACGTCCCAGTGCTTGCCATCGCACAACGGCTTGTTGCGCGATTCCCCGCAGCGGCACAGCGTGATGATCTCCTCAACGCTTGCACCGTCGGGGTCGACCCAGGGGCGCTTGCTGCAGTCGAAGACCGTCGGGAGCTCAAGCACGCAGTACTCGACGTGCGCGCACAATGCCCGGTTGTCGTGGATGGTCACGCGGCTGCCCACATGGTCCACGAGCTTCCCGGCGCCGGGCTTCCACTTCTTGTCGCCTGTGAAGCCAGCCGCCACATGCGAGCCGTCGCAGAACGGCTTGCGCTCGGAGCGTCCGAAGCGGCACAACAGCGCGCTGTCGCGGATGGGGATCTGGCTTCGGTCAGGACCCTGGAACGCGCCCTGATGCTCGGGGTCCGACCCCCGGCGGTAGCGCAGCGGACCGTCCTCAAGCGGTTCGATGTGCGGACCCCGACCCGTCTCGCTGCTCATCTGTGCACAACCTTTCGCGTCGCGCCGACACACCGAGGATACCGGGCGTGCACTGGCGTGTGGACGTATGCGTCGTTGACACGGGCGCGATCCGATCGCGCCCGACCGTTGCTCGTGTATCCTCGCGAGAGACCGTCCGCCACCGTTTGGAGGCTCAGTGCCACTCGGAAACGACCCGAAGCTCGTCCGCTACGACGATTTGCTGGACATGTGTGGCGACACCGCACACCCCACGCCGCTGGTGCGACTGAGCGCACTGCAGCCCAACCCATCGGCCGATCTGTATGTGAAGTGCGAGTGGACGAATCCCTTCGGCTCGATCAAGGACCGCACCGCCAAGTGGCTGCTGAACGGCCTTGCCGAGCGTGGACAGCTTCAGGGCAAGACCATCGTGGAGGCAACGAGCGGCAATACGGGCATCGCCCTTGCGGCGATCTGCGCGCGCCTCCGTGTTCCGATGGTCGCTGTGGCGCCTCACAACCTGTCGCCCGAGAAGAACGCCCTGCTCCGGGCATTCGGGGCGGACGTACGGCTGACTCCCGCCAACGACGACTCGGGCCTGCACCCGATGGACGTGGCGTTCCGGATGGCGGCGGCGATCCGCGACAGCGACCCCGACCGGTACGTCATGCCTAACCAGTACGACAACGCTGATAACGCGCGCGCCCACTATGAGTCGACCGGACCCGAGATCTGGGCTCAGACCGAAGGGCGCATCATGCACTTCTTCGCTGGCTTCGGCACGTGCGGCACGCTCGTGGGAACCAGCCGCTACCTGAAGGAGCAGAACCCCGGGATCCGCACGATCGGCGTGCAGCCGGTACGAGGTCACCACATCTCCGGCCTGAAGAACATGGAAGAGACCGCGGTGCCCGCGAACCTCGATATGTCACTGGTCGACGACATCGTCTGGGTGGACGATGACACGGCCGACGAGACCACACGCCGCCTCTACCGCGAGGAGTCGCTGATGGTAGGCCCTTCCGCCGGTGCGATCATCGCCGGTGCGCTCGCGTACCTCGGCGACACGGCACTCGGCGGCATCGCCGTGGCCATCGCTCCTGACAGCGGCCAGAAAGCGGCGAGCTATCTCATGCAGATCATGGAGTAGCGGCGGAGGTTCGCGGTCAGCCGTTCCCGGGAATCACACATCCACATCGCGCAGCATGCGCGCACCACCGATCGCCGATCCCACCAACAGCACTGTCCAGCACAGCAGACTCGACCACAGCGGAAGCGGATCATCGACGACCACCGCAGAGTGGGCGGCCTCCATCAGTCTATAGGGTAGGCTCACCCACGAGTACCACGATGCATGGATGAACCAACTGAGAATGCGATCGACAAGTGTCACCCCAACGGCAGCCAGCCCGGGAAGCCAGCTGAGCGGATAGCGCACTGTCAGCGCGAGTATCCCCATACCGATCGCCGCAAAGCCAAGGGCCAGATACAGCGATGTGCCGACCTCTCGGACCAGCATGTCCGCATCCCGCGCGGGTGGAGTGAAGAACAGCTGCGTGCTGACACTGGCACCCTCTTTGACTGTGCCCAAGGCTAGCTCCGATGGCTCGCGCGACAGCGTACCGCCACCGTACACTCCGACTGCGATGCATGCACCGAGTGCGCCCGCCTGGAAGACGACCGATGCCAGAAGCATCGGGACGATCTTTGCCACCCACCACTGCAGCCGGCCGCCCGAACGCACCATCATCACGTGTGCGAACCGGGTTTCTCGATCACGTGCAGGACTGTCGCAGGCGATCAGAACGAATGTCGTCAGCATCAGGAAGCAGACGAGAAACGCGTTGTTCATGAGCGCGGCGTGAACGTCGTACACCGTCCATTTCCCCAGGTGCGCGGCGACCACATGCCCGGCGATCTCATCGGCTGCCAACTTGGCGGCAACCCCCCAGATGAGAATCCCTGCCATCCACCGCCGCGAGAAGAAGAGCCGTGCGAGCTCGATGCGAATGAGCGCGAACGTCTGCCTCATCATTCGCCCACCGCCTCCATGTAGGCGCGCTCGAGACCGTTCCCATCCCGGTAGATCGCCTCTATGCCTACGCCTGCACCCACAAGGGCACGGATGACATCGGGCACGCACTCGTGCACTTTGACGCGCATCCGAAGGGGTCCTTCACGCCCGATGACTTCAAGTGCGGTGATGCACGCTGCCCGCTCGATGTCCGAGGGCTCTGCCACCTCGAGCACCATCGTCGAACGCGAGTCAGCATCTCCCGGTGCGTAGACACGCCGTGCCCGACCTCCGTGCATGAGGACCACGCGGTCACACACGGCCTCGACCTCAGCAAGCAGGTGGCTGGTAAGCAGAACGCCCATGCCGTCACGATCCGCCAACTCGCGTACGAGACCGCGCATCTCGACTATCCCAAGCGGGTCGAGACCGTTGGTCGGTTCATCAAGCACGACCAGCGCCGGTCGCTCCCCGATCGCCTGTGCGAGCGATAGCCGCTGCCGCATGCCCAGGGAATAGGTGCGTACGGCCTTGCGCTCGGATGGATCGAGCCCGACCCGCTCCAGCACGTCACAAGCGGTCGAGCCGTCCACGACACCTCGGATGCTGAAGAGCAGCTCCAGGTTGCGTCTGGCGTTGAGTGTCTCGATGAACATAGGCCGCTCCACCATGAGTCCCATGAACGGGACCCGACCCGTGGTGGCAGCTATATCTCGGCCGAGGACCGTGCCCTCGCCGCGTGACGGCCGTGACATACCGGATAGGATGCGGATCAGCGTAGTCTTGCCGGCGCCGTTAGGACCGACAAGCCCTACGACCTCCCCCGGCCTGACGGTCATAGCGACGTCCTCCAGGACGGTCGTGGACCCGTAGATCTTGCCCACCCCGCGGACATCGATGAGTGGGCCAGCCACCCTCGACCTTACGGGAACGGACGTCGTTGTGTCGAAGATCGTCTCGTTCATTGGTTCTCCCGCACTCTTAGAAGCACGTAGGTTGCAGTGGCCGTCAGCCCGAAGACCCCTACCCAGTAGGCAAGGGTGGTGAGTGGTGTTGCCCACTCTGCGAAGACGTTGAGCACGGCTGCTCGCTCGCCGGGATTGATCGGGCCCGGGAGCGCGAACATGAAGGCCAGGTACGCGACCGTCGCCCCAACCTGCGAAACGGTTCGCCCCGCGCCTAGGGCCGCCAAGAGCATCGTGCTGGTGCTGGTGGCCGCAGCGGCCAGACCAAGGATCAGGACCACCCCGAATCCGAGAAGCACGGGGGCCGACGAGGCCAAATCCCTGCCCCACGGGACCACGCTCCCCGCGTGCGTGGGATCCCACGGGGCGATCAGCACGGCCGCCAGCGACCACACAGCAGCCAGCACGATCAACAGTGCGGTCGAGCTCAGGTAGGCTGCGCCGAGCTTCGCCGCGAACCATCGCCAGCGGGAGCCCGCACGCGTGATGAGCAAGGAGGCCAGACCCGACTCAAGATCCTCGGCGAGCGTGCCCCCGATGATGAGCGGCCATGCCAGGAAGTAGACCCCAGCGTTGTCGATCTCGGTGAGCCAGAGCATCGACCCACTGTACGGAACGGGTCCAGCGGTACCCGCTCCGATCACCAGATCCGATGCTCGCGCAAGCATCGAACCGACCCCGAACATAAGCATGACAAGCCCTGCGACCCAGTATCGCCACCGCGTCATCAGCCTGACGGCCTCGTGCCGCAACGCGCCAAGTCCCCGCATATCGCCTCCCCCCGCGGGGGCGGCCCCCGCCGCCCCCGCACACTCCTGCACGCGATCAGTAGTTCCAGACCCACGTACCCTCGGCCAGGATATCGGCAGTGTTGAATCTGGCCGAGTCCATGCGCACCACGATGTAGCGGGTGCTTGCCGTGGCGTTGTACCAGAGGTCGGTCAGGGGCGCATACGCTCCACCGGGGTAGACCGTGACAGTCGAGCCGATGGGCTGGCGAGACGTATTGCACACAGCGAACCTGATCGGCTTGCCGCCAGAGTACTTGTGCTTCACCCCGAAGTCCTTGTAAGCCGCGACGGCCTTGCTCGTCGTGTACTTGTCGACCTGGAACCTCGGCACGATGATCGTGTAGTTCTGGGTGCTCGCCGCGAATGCCGACGCGGTGCTTCCGAAGGCAAGAGCGAGCGCAAGCATGCTGATAACGATTATCTTCTTCATCTCGACTCCTCGATTGCTTGAACTGGTCCGACCGGGAGACCGGGACCCTCGCCTCGCTGATTGCTGCACTCGCGACCCTCCCCTCACGTGCCGATCGACCATCCCTCGGCGATGCCCCTTTGGCTGGGGACGTCACCGTACACGAAGCATACGAGCACGACCTTACCGGTTTCTTAACCGCGAGAGGGGAAGCGCGGCTCCAACGCCAGCACACGTTCTCCACGACATCGCCATCACCCCTAAACCAGCATCGCACGGGCTCTCACTACAGTGGTCGCGAGTACCCACACGACACACGGGGGATCGATGTCTCTCTCCAAGGCTTTCAGGCGGAACAAGGGCTGGCTGGCGGCTGGTGCGCTCGTGATCGTCGCCGGCACCACGTATCTGGTGATGACCGGCGGCGATGCGACCAAGGCAACCACCACCTACCAGGCTGAGGCGGTCTCGGTAGGAACGCTCTCAGTGACCGTGGCAGGCACCGGCAACCTCGAGGTCGATGATACGACCGACGTATACCCGGGTGTTGCTGGCACGGTCGCCACGGTCGAGGTCAGCGAGGGATCGCTGGTGGAGACCGGTGCGGTGCTTTTCACGCTCGATGCGTCGTCTGCGGAAGCTGAGACCGCACGGGCTCTCGCCTCACTCCGTCAGGCTGAGCAGGGCATCGCTCAGGCACAGCTGCAGATCACCAAGGCGCAAGGTGCTCTCACCTCGCTTCAGGCCCGTGCATCTGAGCCGACGCCCACCGTGACCAGCGCTGATATCGACGCCGCGAAGGCAGAGGTGGCCGTAGCCAAAGCGCAGTTGGCGTCCGCCCAGGCGCAACGGACTTCGGCCGCAACAACATACGAGGATGCCCTGGGCGCCGAGGACGACCTTACCGTGACGGCTCCGTGCAGCGGTGTCGTCTACTCGCTGGACATCGCAGCCGGTGACAGCGTCTCGGACGGAGGTGACTCCGGCTCTTCGGCGAACAGCGGAATGACCGCAAGCACCGCTTCGGCCACATCGGCGACCGGCGGCACGTCGACCGCCCCAGTGGTCATCGCTCCCGAGCAGCCGCTGTCGGTGCACCTTACCGTGAACGAGGTCGACCTACCATCGCTCGAACTCGGCCAACGAGCCGACATCGAGTTCGACGCGTTCCCCGACCTTGCTGCCACCGGCAAGGTGTACGAGATCGCCGACACGGGCTCCAACTCATCAGGCGTGGTCACCTTCGACGTGTGGCTCTCCATCGACGTGGCCGATCCACGTCTTCGCGCTGGCATGTCGGCCGCCGCAACCATCGTGACCGACCTTGCCAAAGACACCTTGATCGTTCCGAACTCCGCCGTGCAGTCCGATGACAGCGGCGGCTACTACGTGCAGGTGCTCGAGAGCGGTAGTGAGGAGCCGCGCAGCATCGCGGTCGAGACCGGCCTGGCCAGTTCGACCCAGACGCAGATCCTGAGCGGGCTGGTCGAAGGTGACCTGGTTGTGACCCAAACGCTCGACACGGCCGATGATCAGACGTCGTCGGGTGCCCAGGGCGGCGGTGGCGGCCTGATGATGCCGGGGATGGGCGGCGGTCCCCGTGACTGATGCCGCACCCGCATCCGAAGCCACCGTCAGCCCTACCGTGACCGCCGGTCACGCGGTGATCGAAGCACGCGACCTGGTGAAGACCTACGATGGCGCCGGTGCCGAGACGAAGGCCCTCCGCGGCGTCTCGCTCACGATCCGTGAGGGAGAGTTCGCTGCGGTGATGGGCCCTTCCGGCTCAGGCAAGTCGACGCTCATGCACATCCTCGGATGCCTGGACACGCCGAGCTCGGGTACCTATCACCTCGCCGGCCAGGATGTCGCCACGCTCGACGACCACGAACTCGCACGGGTCAGGCGCGAGACCGTGGGGTTCGTGTTCCAGGCATTCAACCTGCTGCCGCGCTCCACCGTGATGCGCAACGTGATCATGCCCATGCTCTACACACGGATCCCCGCCGAGGAGCGCGAAGCGCGCGCGGTTGCGGCCCTGGAGTCCGTGGGACTCGAGCCGACCCTGTGGACGCATCGCAGCAATGAGCTCTCGGGCGGTCAGATGCAACGGGTGGCGATCGCCCGGTCGCTCGTGAACGACCCTTCGCTGATACTCGCCGATGAGCCGACTGGGAACCTGGATACGGTCACCGGCGATGCCGTCATGGAGCTCTTCGCCCAGCTGAATGCCGAGGGACGCACGATCGTCCTCATCACCCACGAACCCGACATCGCCGCCAAGACCCGGCGCGTGGTGCGCATCCAGGACGGTCTGATCGTTGAGGACACCGCTACCGCGGCGGCCTCCCAGGGCGGTGTGGCCTGATGCGGTTCAGCGACCTGCTCTCGGAGACGCTCCACTCCCTCACATCGAACAAAGTGCGGAGCGGTCTCACCATCCTCGGCATCGTGGTGGGCATCGCGTCGGTCATAGCCATGATCGCGATCGGCCAGGGATCACAGGCATCGATCGAGCAGAGTATCCAGGCCGCAGGCTCCAACCTGCTCACCGTCTCACCATCGGCCGCCGGCCAGAGCGGTCCTGGCGCGCGCTCCTTTGGGGCGAGCGTGCAGTCGCTCACCCGCGAAGACGCCGAGGCGCTCTCCGAACTCGAGCTCATCAGCGGCGTCGCCCCTTCGGCACAGGGGCAGGCACAGCTCGTGGCCGACGGCGCCAACGCCAACGTGCAGATCACGGGAGTCACTCCCGCCTACGCGACGGTCAACGGACTCACGGTGCTGAACGGTTCATTCATCTCAGCCCGTGACGACACCGCCAACGCCCAGGTCGTCGTGCTCGGCGCCACATTGGCCGAGGACCTGTTCGGTGAAAACGCGAACCCCGTGGGTGAGCACATCCGATCTGGCAACATGCTGCTCACGGTGGTCGGCGTGCTGGAGGAGAAGGGCGCCGGACTCAGCAACGCGGACTCGACCGCGTTCATCCCGCTCTCCACGACGTTCAGGTATGTCACCGGAAGCGAGTACCTGTCCTCGATCGTGCTCACGGTCGTTGATGAGGAGCGGATGGGCCTGGCCGAGGCATCGGTGGAGGGGACGCTTCTGCAGCTCCATGGAATCACGGACCCCGACTACGCCGACTTCCGGATCCAGAACATGGCGGACATGCTTGAGACGGTCTCGAGCGTGACGGGAACGTTCACCGCCCTGCTTGCCGGCATTGCGGGCATCTCACTGTTCGTCGGCGGCATCGGGATCATGAACATGATGCTCACCACGGTGACCGAGCGCACCCGCGAGATCGGCCTGCGCAAGGCGATCGGCGCCGACAGCGGCGCAATCTCCGCGCAGTTCCTTGCCGAGTCGGTCACCCTCACGCTGATCGGGGGCGTCCTCGGCGTCATCGCGGGCTGGGCGATCGGCTCGGCCGCCGCGAACCTGCTGGGCGTGAGTGCCGTGATCACCGTCGACTCCGTGCTCCTCGCGGCAGGCGTGTGCGCGTTCATCGGCATCGTGTTCGGCTACTACCCCGCGCGCCGCGCAGCAGCTCTCAGCCCAATCGACGCGCTTCGATTCCAGTAGTCATACCGCGACATGCGGCCAACGAGAGGAGTACCCGGTGAAAGGTCCGGTCAAGGCAGCGGCGCTCGGTGCCGCAGCACTGGTGCTTGCGGGCGCCGCATTCTGGGGAGGCACCGTGTTTCAGAGCGCAAAGACACCATCATGGCTCGCGGGAACGATGCCTGGTGCGGATGCGCAGGGTGGCCCGATGGGCGGAATGACCGACGACGAGCGGGCCGAGCTCGCGAGCATGACCGACGAAGAACGGCAACAGTGGTTCGCGGAGAACATGGGCGATCGCCCCGCAGGCGCGGGTGGTCCGGCACGCGGCGGCTCGCTTGAGGGCGAGGTGGTCGAGGTGGCCAGCGACACGATCACCCTCTCCGTGGGTACCGGATCCCAGACCATCTACACCGATGACGATACGGTCGTGGCCTTCGAGGAGGGGGCGGGCGCCCTGGCCCCCGGCGCGCAGGTGATGGTGGTCGCTGAACCGACCGCCGAGGGTGTGACCACCGCGTCTCTGGTCGTGGTCACGCAGTAGGTGGTCTGTGCGTAGAAGGCACGGAGTCTGCCTACGGCTGTGCGACATGCCGGAGGGGCCCGCCAGATATCCGGACGGGGCCCTCCGACTCGCACTGCGTTCGTCACTTCGTGACCAGGATGATCCCCATCTGCGTGCCCGCACCCTCGAACGCCATGGTGATGGTCGCCTCGATGTCGCCCTTCGTCACGTTCATGATGCAGATCTCGTCACTGCCGTCGGTGCCGCTGATGCTGGATGCCGAGTCGACCGGCGCCTCGTCGTGCATCGGGAAGTCGTCCGGGAAACCGTCCGGCAACTCCGCACCGCCACCCTCGATGGTGACATCGCCCCCCTCGCGCATTGCCGGGCCGCGTGTGACACGAGCGTGCAACACACGTACCCTCGGTAGCGTCGCGACCGGGCATATACATCTCTGGAAAGGGGTGGTATCGATGATGGCCAGCATCATGACGACGAAACCGACGATGGTCGCCTACCTGCCGATGCGGGGTGCGTACGACCAGACGTCGGCCGGGTACGGCCACCTGTACGGATGGATCGAGGCCCACGGGCTCAAGCCGAAGGGCATGCCCGCCGCCGTGTACTTCAACATCCCGAACGAACCCAACGGCGCCGATGCGGTCTGGGAGCTGCAGGCCCCGATCGCCGACGAGGTCGAGGAGTCGGCGCCCGATGAGGACAGGGTCGGCCTGCGGCTGATCCCGGCCATGCAGGTGGTGTCGGCCACACACAAGGGACCATACGACAGCGTGCTCCCCACGTACCAGGCGCTCTGGGCGTGGATCGAGGACAACGGGTACGAGATGGCCGGTCCGCCGATGGAGCGGTACCTGAACGACCCGGATGAGGTCGGGCCCGACGAGTGCCTCACCGAGATCGTCATGCCGATCAGCAAGCCCTGACCGCTGCTCATGTGCCTCGGCGCCAAGAACCCCAGCACGGATAGCGCCGTCTTATAGCCAGATTGCTCACGAAACGAGAAGGTGGGCCATGTACACCCGGATCCTTGCGGTACTGCTCGCGCTGGCGCTCGGTGCCGTTCTTGTCGGCTGTGCGGCCGAGGCCCCTGACAGCAACGGCACGCCGGATCTGGGCGCCCCCGGAGACGCCGCCGGCGGTGCGGCGGGCCTGCGGCTCGCCAACGGCATCTACGACCAGGAGGACGGCAGCGTGATCGCGCTTGGCGTGCTTGAATGGATCGATCTTGAGGGAGGCTTCTACGCGCTCACCGGTGCGCCGGAGTCCGAAGGTGGCGGCACCATCGCCGTCATCAACAACGCCGAGGAGTTCGACGACGAGCTCGAAGCGCTGCTAGGCAAGACGGTGCAGGTCACGGGCGTCCGCTTCGATGGCGCGACGATCCGGATGGCCGGCCCCGAGATCGTGATCGACTCGGTCGAGGAGATCAGCGACACACCGGGTGTGGCCGAGTAGCGGTACACCCGTGCGGCATCAAGGCACACAGGGCCCGGACATCCCCCGTCCGGGCCCTGTGTATCGTGCGCATCGTGTGACGTGCGGGGCGCGGAGCCTACCGGATCCCCGCGTGGTAGCTCTGAAGCGACCGCACGGCGCCCGCCGACTCACGGTGCGCACGGATGCCTTCGGCCGCCGCAAGCGCGGCCGATGTGGTGGTGATGTACGGGATCCGGTGCTTGATGGCCGACTTGCGGATGTAGCTGTCGTCGAACTCGCTGCTCTTGCCCGCGGGCGTGTTCACCACGAGCTGGATCTCTCCGTTGGTGATCGCGTCCTGGATGTTCGGCCGCCCCTCGTGGAGCTTGAGCACGCTCGTCGCTTCGATGCCATGCGCGGCGAGGAATGACGCCGTGCCGCTCGTGGACATGATGCGGAAGCCAAGCTCGGCAAACACGCGCGCGGCCGGCAGGATGCGCTCACGGTCGCGCTCGGCGATCGTGATGAGCACCGTGCCGTCGACGGGCAGACGCGTGCCGGTAGCCTCCTGCGCCTTGAAGAAGGCAAGACCGTAGCTGTCGGCAAGGCCAAGCACCTCGCCGGTGGAGCGCATCTCGGGACCGAGCAGCGGGTCGACCTCGGGGAACATGTTGAACGGGAACACCGACTCCTTCACACCGAAGTGCGGGAGCGGTTTGCGCTCGAGCGCGAGGTCGGCGAGCTTCTCGCCCATCATCACGCGCGTGGCGAGCTGCGCCATCTGGACGTTGGCCACCTTGGAGACCAGCGGCACCGTGCGCGAGGCGCGCGGGTTGGCCTCCAGCACGTACACCACACCATCGGAGATCGCGTACTGCATGTTCATCAGGCCCACCACCCCAAGCTCGATGGCGATGCGCCGCGTGTAGTCGTCGATGGTGGCAAGATGCTCCTCGGAGATGATCACCGGCGGGATCACGCACGCGGAGTCACCCGAGTGGATGCCCGCATACTCGACGTGCTGCATCACCGCGGGCACGAACGCGTCGGTGCCGTCGGCGATGGCGTCGGCCTCGCACTCGATGGCGTTCTCGAGGAAGCGGTCGATCAACAGCGGCCGCTCGGGAGTGACGTCGTGCGCGGCCGCCACGTACCGGCGCAGCATCTCCTCGTCGTGCACGATCTCCATACCGCGCCCGCCGAGCACGTAGCTCGGACGCACCATGAGCGGATAGCCTATGGTCGTCGCCGCCTCGAGCGCCTCGTCCAGGGTGGACACGATCGCCGACTCGGGCATGGGGATGCCGAGCTGCTCCATCATCACGCGGAACCGGTCGCGGTCCTCGGCAAGGTCGATGGTCTCGGGCGAAGTACCCACGATCGGCACGCCGGCCTCCTCGAGCGCGCGAGCGATGTTGAGCGGCGTCTGCCCGCCGAACTGGCAGATCACGCCGTCGGGGCGCTCCTTCTCGTAGATGCCGAGCACGTCTTCCACCGTGAGGGGCTCGAAGTAGAGCTTGTCTGACGTGTCGTAGTCGGTGGAAACGGTCTCGGGGTTGCAGTTCACCATGATCGTCTCGTAGCCGAGCTCGCGCAGCGCGAACGCCGCGTGCACGCAGCAGTAGTCGAACTCGATGCCCTGGCCGATGCGATTGGGGCCACCGCCGAGCACCATGATCTTGCGCGCATCCGAAACGGGCACGGTGTCTTCGGTGGCGTAGCTGGAGTAGTAGTAGGCGGCGTCCTCGACGCCGGACACCGGCACGGGTGTGTAGCCATGGCGCACGCCGAGCGAGAGACGGCGCTCACGGATCGCGGACTCGGGCACGCCGAGGAGCCGGGCCAGGTACGCGTCGGCGAACCCGTCACGCTTGGCACGCACCAGGAGCTCGTCCGGCAGCGGCTCGCCGGCGTGCCAGCCGGCCCCGGCAACGCCGTCATCACTGGCGTAGCCGAGGACCTCCTCCTCGAGCGCCACCAGCTCGGCCATCTGCTCGATGAACCAATGCTTGATGTGGGTCTTGCGGAAGAGCTCGTCGACGCTGGCGCCCTTGCGCAGCGCCTCGTACATGATCCACTGCCGCTCGCTCGTAGGTTCGGTGAGAAGCACCATCAGCTCCTCGAGCGTGCGCGCGTTGAAGTCCCTGGCGAAGCCGAGGCCCATCCGTCCGTTCTCAAGCGAGCGGATCGCCTTGCCGAACGCCTCTTTGTACGTGGCGCCGATGGACATGACCTCGCCCACCGCACGCATCTGCGTGCCGAGCTTGTCCACCGCGCCGGGGAACTTCTCGAACGCCCAGCGCGCGAACTTGACCACGACGTAGTCGCCCGAAGGCGTGTACTTGTCGAGCGTGCCGTCGCGCCAGTACGGGATCTCATCCATGGTGAGGCCGCTCGCGAGCTGGCTGGACACCAGCGCGATCGGAAAGCCCGTGGCCTTGCTCGCAAGCGCGCTTGAGCGGCTGGTGCGCGGGTTGATCTCGATCACCACCACGCGACCGGTGGCCGGGTCGTGCGCGAACTGCACGTTCGTGCCGCCGATGACCTCGATGGCCTCCACGATCCGGTACGCCTGGTCCTGGAGCCGCGCCTGGAGCTCGGGCGCGATCGTGAGCATCGGAGCAGTGCAGTAGCTGTCACCGGTGTGCACGCCGAGCGCGTCGACATTCTCGATGAAGCAGACGGTGATCATGGTGCCGTCGGCATCGCGCACGACCTCGAGCTCGAGCTCTTCCCAGCCGAGGATGCACTCCTCCACCAGCACCTGACCCACCATCGAGGCCTGCAGTCCGCGCGCCACGATCACGCGCAGCTCCTCGACGTTGTAGACGATGCCGCCGCCGGTGCCGCCCATCGTGAACGCCGGGCGGATCACCACCGGGTAACCGAAGTCCGCCGCCACGCGCTCGGCGTCCTCAAAGGTCTCCACCGTCACACCGCGCGCGGTCTCGATGCCGAGGCGCTCCATCGTGCGCATGAACTCGAGGCGGTCCTCACCGCGCTCGATGGCCTCCGGGCTCACGCCGATGATGCGCACGCCGTGCTTCTCGAGGATGCCGCGACGCCAGAGCTCGAGTGAGAG
>Ga0228536_1001101_pt1 | contig 31571 bp, 27 predicted proteins | sample SJ1Smetagenome_FD_168611 | JGI IMG/M metagenome (GOLD analysis project Ga0228536, IMG submission 168611) | Enriched culture of PCE-dechlorinating microbial communities from Ithaca, New York, USA - SJ1.S | ecosystem: Engineered > Modeled > Simulated communities (microbial... > Unclassified...
CTGTCAGGGTGGAATGATCCGGCGCTTTCTGATCCACCGCCAGACCAACAAAATACTTGGCTGGCAAGTTTTCGTTGATATAGACTTCCACCTGGCGTTCCGAGAGGTTGTACAGAAAAGCTATCAATTCTGCCTTAAGCACCAGTGCCGGGTCAAACGGTGGATGACCAAGCACCCCTTCCCCCTTGTATAACCGGATCAGCTTGCGGGTGTAGCGTTTCCAGTCGATGATTTCGTTCAGCATGCGCAGAAAATGTTTCGCAGGCACGATCTGATCATAGAGATACTGCCCGTAAAAGGAACTCTCGCCGCTTTCTGCATACCGTTGTTTTTCCATCGCTGCCTCTTAGGGTTGGGATTAGACTGCTCTGATTGAATCATATTTTGCCTAAAACGTCAATTTTGAACTTGTTTTTCAACACCCTGTAGAAAACGGATATGTTGTACAAGAAACACTTTTACCCCTTTCTTTTAAGGTACGATGTTAATCTGATACTACCAATGCGTGGAGTCTCAGGAGATTAATACCAGCCTCTATATGCTATATGGCTGATCCTGACTGTGCGCTGCCATAAACATGTTAGTTAAAGAAAGGAAACTTCGATATGAACCGTCATGAAGTGAAAATGTTACAACAAGTCAGTGGCTATCCAGCTGTTACCATAACCTTACCCACACATCGTTCGGCACCGGAAAATCAACAGGATCCAATCCGGGTCAAGAATTTGATTGCTGAGGCAACAAAGCGCTTACTCGAGGAGTTTAACAAAAGAGAGATTGCGCCATTACTGGATCGTCTTGAGCAGCTGGCAAAAGATATTGATTATCGACAAACGTTGAATGGGTTGGCTTTGTTTGTCAATTCTGATATCGCTCAAGCTGTTCAACTTCCTTTTACTTTGAAAGAAAGAGTCAGTATTGGAACAACATTCTTTACCCGTGACCTGGTCTTTGCCATGAATCGCACACCACGATACTGGGTGCTTGTTTTGAGTGAGCAGCCCACTCGACTTTTTGAAGGTGTTCGTGATGAATTAATTGAAGTCCAGGAAGAAGGATTCCCGATCAATCATCAAGGTCCTGGTGGGGAACAATCCTTGCCCGGAGGGTTTGGTATCAGAAGATCAGCATACCGAGATGAATACCATAAAAAGTTTTTCCGAAAGATAGACACTGCCCTCAAGCCTTTTCTGGCAGATGACCCATTACCAATCGTTGTCGTTGGCGTGGATCGTTTTCTGGCTTTCTTCAACGAAGTAACAGATCACAAAGATGCAATCTTAAGCACCCTGAAGGGCAGTCATGATAAAACATCACCGTCCGAATTAGCTTCACTCGTCTGGCCGCTCGCGAAGGTTGCTCTGAGAGAAAAGCGTCAGGAGATATTCTCAAAACTTGATAAGGCTGTTGGTGAGGGGAAAGTGGCGTCTACCATTAGTGAGGTATGGAAATCGGCACAAGACGGACGCGGATATCTTCTGCTGGTTGAAGAAGATTTTCATTATCCCGCGCGAGTGGATGAAACAGGCCGACACATCTCACCCGCAGAAGATGCTACAGCTCCCGGAGTGATAGATGACGCGGTAGACGATGTCATCGAAACTGTATTGAGTAAACAAGGGCAAGTTGTATTCGTGGAAAATGGTCAACTTGAAGACCATCAGCGAATTGAATTAATCTTACGGTATTGAAAAAAGACTGTTGGTAGGATACATAATCTAACAAATCGATTGCTGGGCGTAAAACACATATTTGCTGTTCAGCAGAGGTGTGAATTTCAGGATAAATAATTGGCCAAAAAATCACAAATTTTCACCTTAACTTCTCCCTCGCAGACCAGTTTGGATGTACGGCAATAAGTACCGCCCGATGATGAAGGAAGAGATATTGCATAGACGCAAATGCAAGCCGTCTTTCCAGAAAGGAGGGCGGCTTTTTGTATCACCCTAAAACGGACAAAGAAATAATTAGAGCTGGAGTTTCTCATTTTAGTGCCCTGAAAACAGCTTCCCAACGAGAGAATATTCAAAAAATATCGGAAAATGCGATCGCAGGCTGGGTCATCGTGCTCGAAGAGTATGGCGTCATGGAATCCATACCAACCTATGCCTCGCGATAGCCAACCCACCGAATGTAGTAATTGGCATTCTGAGACTGTTTTGCGAAGAATCTGATTATTAGTGATCAGAATATGATACCAAGACCCACCCCCTTTATCCCCCTTCCTCGACGAAGTGCCCGTCAGGGTAGGAGATCAGGAAAAGCCCTGCCTTGGGGTCATTCGTTATCTGTCATTGCGAGGCACGAAGCAATCTAAACTGTTTACACATCAGTAGCGTGAGAGGTTCCCAAACACCTAACCCCCTCCGCTTCGCGGGTAACAACTGCATTTTGCAACCTCCACCATTTCTGACATTCCATCATTTTAGATTGCTTCACAAAAGAAGTTCGCAATGACAGATTAACGGACTTTTGCAATGACAGTTCCTGATCGTGCCGGTTTCACCTGCCTTGGTTTTTAATTCAAGGGCGACCGTGCACGGGAATTGACCGAAGGTCTCCATATGACCTTTCCCGTCATAGTGAGATACGAAGCAATCTAAACTGTTTGCACACCGAAGTTTCTCATTTTAGTGCTCTGAAAACAGCTTCCCAACGAGATAATATTCAAAAAATATCGAAAACCGAGAAACTCAGGAGAAAGGAGTGCGGCTTTTTGTATCACCCTAAAACGAACAATAAATAATTAGAGGGCACGCTGAAACAGGCTGTTTTCCCACATAAAATGGATTGGGGCTTTTTGTGTGTACTAATCTAAATTTTTACTGCGCCGGAAGTTTGGGTATAATTTTAGGGAAATCCATGCTTTTTGGGTGTATGGATGTTTTTAATGCGCTTATTTTAATGAGCCTTTTTATTTGAACGAATGATATATTAACAGTAGAAATTAATCTGTACGTGAGGCCAACTTGCAAAAGTATTTTAAAGAGTATGAATGGTCCAATATAAGCGCTATGCTGCGCAATCTAAAATCAGATCCGGAAATTTGCACCGATGATTTTAATGACCGCCTGGTCATAATTACCGGTGCAACCTCAGGTATCGGATTTGCTGCCGCAAAAAAATACGCATCTCACGGCGCTGAAATCTTAAGCATCAATCGGAATGAACAAAAATCGATCGAGTTTTGTGAAGCCATAAAGAATCAGTACGGCACCAAATGCGCCTATTGGATTGCTGATCTCTCACGGCTTTCCGAAGTCCATGCTGTCGCAGAGAAACTGGCTGCGCTGGAGACAAATATCGACGTGCTGATCCATAACGCTGGCATCTTCAACACAAAGAAGACCATCACGTCAGACAATCTCGAAGCGGTGTTTCAAACAAATTACCTGAGCACCTTTATCTTGAATTATTACCTCAAGGAAAAATTCATCAAGCAAAACAGCGGGCGAATCCTGTTTGTGAATTCTGAAGCCCACAGATTTGCCGCATGGGGCTTGCACCTGGACGATCTTGCCTGGGAAAAACACGCCTATTCAGGATTGAAAAGCTATGGAGCCGCAAAATTAGCCCAGCTACTTTCCATGATTAAACTCAACGAGTACTTTACAGGAACCGGGGTCACCGTCAATGCGATGCATCCTGGGAATGTCAAGACGAACAGCGGTCAAAATAATGGCCCCATTTATAAGTTTTTCAAGAAGATAGTTGTTGATAGATCGGCGAAATCTGCTGACATCGCAGCGGAAGCCCTCTATTATTTGGGCGTTTCCAAAAACCTGGAAAACATTTCCGGGAAATTTTTCAATCTCACTACCGAAGAAGAACCTGCGCCTCCGGCACTGGATAAGAATGCCGCGGAAGAGCTCTGGGCCTTAAGCCTTAAATTAGGTGAAGTGAAATGACAGAAGAAAAAGCAAAAGTCGTGATTGTTGGTGCGGGTATGGCAGGGCTCACCGCCGCCGCTTATCTGGTGAAGGAAAACTATGAGGTTTTAGTCCTGGACAAGAACGATAAGTGCGGTGGATTGCTGCGGACAATTCAATCCGGTGACTTTTTCTTTGATTCAGGTCCAAGGGCTTTTGTGAATTCCGGGATCATGAAGCCGATGTTAAAGGACTTGGAGATTGATGAGGAATTCCTGGAAAATAAGATTTCCATCGGCGTTGAAGACCATATCTTCCGGGTTGAGTCCATGGATTCTTTACAAGAATATCAAGAGATGCTGATCAATCTCTACCCTGAAAGCGCGGATGACATTAAAAAGATCATCCCCATTATGAATCAGCTTTCGGAATACACCGGAGTTCTATACGAATTTGACAATCCGAATTTCACGCACTTGATGAATGACAAAAATTACATATTTAAGAAACTGATCCCCTGGACATTCAAGTTCCTCAACGCGCTGAGAAAGTTTAATCAGTTCAAGATGCCCATGGAAGCCTTCATGGCTCGATTGACCGATAATCAATCGTTGATCGATATCTTGATCCAACATTTTTTCAGAAAAACCCCCACATATTTCGCGTTGGGTTATTTTTATGTTTACTTTGATTATTTTTATCCCAAAGGTGGAACTGCCGCAGTGGTAGATCTGCTGAAAAACAAAGTTCTGGATGGGGGCGGGGAAATAAAACTGAACAAACAGATCGTGTCGGTCAATCCAGCAGAAAAGACGGTGACTGATTCGTCTGGCGAAAGCTATTCCTATGATAAGTTGATCTGGGCAGCAGATTTAAAATCACTCTACCGATTTCTCAATCCAGCGGGGTTGGAAGCGGAAATCTCCGCAAAAATTGAAACAGAAACCCAGGCTATGCTTGCATCAAAAGGCGCTGAATCGGTCTTTATTTTGTTCCTCGCGGTAGACCGACCGACCTCCTATTTCCAGACCAAAGGCGGGGAGCACATGTTCTACACCCCCTCAAGAATGGGGTTAGGCCAGACCATGCGATTGGAAAGAGAAAACCTCGTTAAAGATTTTGAGAGTAAAACCAAAGAAGAAGTCTTTGAATGGGTGGATCAATACTGCGCCTTAAACACCTATGAAGTCTCCATCCCTGCTCTGCGCGACGCAGCCATGGCTCCCGAAGGGAAAACGGGCGTGATGATCAGCTGCCTCCTGGATTACGATGTGGTAGAGAAAATCGAAAAGGCCGGCTGGTATGGCGAATTCAAAGAAACCCTTGAGAATCGCATCACCTCTATTTTTTCCGAAAGCATTTATCCGGGCATAGTCGATGACATCCTTTTCAAGTTCTCATCGACACCGCTGACGATCAAACAAGCCTCCGGGAGTTCTGAAGGGGCAATCACCGGCTGGTCATTTGAAGGGAAAGTTCCTGTTGTCAATAAACTGGCGGATATTCCAAAATCCGTCCTGACTCCAATCCCCGAGGTTTATCAGGCTGGGCAATGGGCGTATTCCCCGGCAGGGGTACCGATAACGATGTTGACGGGTTGGTATGCCACACAGAAAATATTAAAAGAAGCAAAGCGATCCCACGGCAAATGAAAAGGGGTAGCCGTGCATGGGCTGAAATTCGAAAGCAATGCCAAGCCTGCGGACATAGAACCTTCGACCAGATAACGGGATGAAAAGGAGCCCGATATGACTGTGAACGCAATAACGATAGTAACAATTGGGTTTCTGATCATGGAAGCTTCAAATGTCATCATGCTCTATTTTTTTCCGGACTCAAAATATGCGAACAGCGTGGGGGTTTTCAAGGCTTGGGAAAAGACAAAAACAGACCCCGAGCTGCATGATTTTGCCAGGTACATGGTCAATTGGGTTGCGGGGACTAAACTAATCGTCATCCTGCTTTTGATCGTGATCCTTCTGACTGCGCGCGAGCAGACCTTGATCCTCACCGCCGCCGCAATGGTTATCTCAATCGCCTCGTTTTTTTGGAGGCTTTTCCCGATCATTCGGAAGATGGATCGGAGTGATCAGATCGAACCCAAAAATTACTCTGCCACTTTAGGCTGGATGATACTGGTCTTTATCGTATCATTTTTAGCCGCAATCGTCATCACAGTCGTCACTGCTAAATAATCGGAACACCCCTATACTTTAAGGAAAGGAAATCTTATGCCCCGCGTATCGCTCAATCAAACAGCCCCAAACTTCACCCTGCCCGATTTCTCCGGGAAGGATTTTTCCCTGGCTGAACTAAAGGGTCAGAAAAATGTGCTTCTGGTGTTCAACCGCACCTTTGCCTGACCATTCTGCCAAAAGCATATGGCGCAGTTGCGTCATGACAACACTGAATTTGTATCCCGCGACGTAGCCGTCGTAGTCGTCGGTCCTGAAGACGCCCAGGGCTTCTCAGCTTACTTCCAAAAAGAAGACCTGCCCTTCATCGGGCTTCCAGACCCTAAAGCCAGCGTGTTGAAGCTCTATGGGCAAGAGGTGAACCTCTTCAAGCTGGGGCGCATGCCCGCCCAGGTGCTGATCGACAAGGAAGGCGTCGCACGCTTTGTGCACTACGGGCACAGTATGAGCGACATTCCCAGCAACCAGGAGATTTTGGCATTGGTGGATGAAATCAATCGAAAGAATTAATGTCAAGGTTGAAACCTTCTGATCATTTTTGAGGGAAATGGTATGTTTTGCTTTTTGTCAGATTTGAACGCTTGCTTTCTAGAAGGAATTCGCAACAAGGATAGTTGGTGACCAACATCGAAGCAGAAAACCTTTTATTCGTTGGAGGTGAGTTTTACTACGACGACGAGTGGAAAACTGACCTGCCAAGCTTCCCTGCCGAGGGGACAACTTTCCTGAATGGCGGCAAAGCCTGCCTTACGGTCATCTGCGATTACCTGCGCGACCATGGCATCTGCCGGGTATTATTGCCGGCATACCTCTGCCCAACTATCGTCGACACGTTTGAATCTTGCGGTTTAAGCTGCGATTACTACAAGGTTTTCCCAAATTTCTCGATAGACCCCAAAGACCTTGAACGCCACCTCCGCGAGAAGCAAGCGGTATATTTCATCAACTACTTCGGCTTCTCCCACAAACCAAATGTCCTGAATTATTTGTCTGAGCTGCAGCGTGCTGGAAGAATCGTGATCGAGGATAACGCCCAAGCCGGATTTTTGACTCAGGTCACAGGTGATTTTGCTTTTAACAGCATGCGCAAACTCTGCCCTTTCGATGGCGGCTACCTAAAGACCGCTCACGACACCAAGCCCTACCTGGCAGCCTACACAGGCAGAGAAAACCCCCGCCTGCCGCTTATTCGCCAATACCGCAGCCAGTTGAGAGATTACTTATTTGAAGACATCGGCGACCGCGAGTCGCTTGAGGCCCTGTTCGCACTGGCCGAGTCGTATTACGCAAGCGATAACATCGTTTTGGGGGATGAGCAGGAGCGCCATGAGATCGAACATCTCGATTGGTCAGCCATCAAGCAGGTTCGGCGCAAAAACTACAACAGGCTCTTGAGGTCAATTGCAGGGATCAGCGCAATCTCACCGATCTTCCCCGCTCTGCAGCCTGATAATATGCCTTTGGGCTTGCCGGTCTACGTCAGCAACGGCTTGCGGGACCAATTGAATGATTATCTGGGGGAGAATGGGATTGGTCTTACCATCCATTGGGAAGACCTGGCATCCGACCCCCGGCTCAATGGCAACGCGCTCGCGGTGGAGATGACCAGCAAGATCCTGACCCTGGCAATTGACCAGTACACCAGCCAGGAACAGTTGGATTTTCTATCTCAAAAAATCGCTGATTTCATGGCTACAGTCAGCCTTTGTTAATCCCGCATGGTTGTTAAATTAACCATTAACCGGAGTTTCTCATTTTAGTGCCCTGAAAAAAGCTTCCCAACAAATGAATATTCAAAAAATATCGGAAAATGCAATCGTAGGATGGGTCGTCGTGCTCGAAAAGTATGGCGTCATGGAATCCATACCAACCTATGCCTCGCGATAGCCAACCCACCGAATGTAGTAATTGGCATTCTGAGCCTCTTTTGCGAAGAATCTGATTATTAGTGATCAGAATATGATGCCAAGACTCACCCCCTTTATCCTCCTTCCTCGACGAAGTGCCCGTCAGGGTAGGGGATCAGGAAAAGCCCTGCCTTGGGGTTATTCGTTATCTGTCATTGCGAGGCACGAAGCAATCTAAACAGTTTGCACATCAGCAGCGTGAGAGGTTCCCAAACACCTAACCCCCTCCGCTTCGCGAGTAACAACCGCATTTTGCAACCTCCACCATTTCTGACATTCCATCATTTTAGATTGCTTCACAAAAGAAGTTCGCAATGACAGCTCTTGCTCTTTCCGGTTTCACCTGCCCTGGTTTTTAATCCAGGGCGACCGTGCACGGGAATTGACCGAAGGTCTCCATATGACCTTTCCCGTCATAGTGAGGTACGAAGCAATTTAAACTGAAAGCCTCCGGAGTTTCTCATTTTAGTGCCCCGAAAACAGCTTCCCAACGAGAGAATATTCAAAAAATATCGAAAAATGAGAAACTCAGGAGTAAGCTTTTGTTAATCCCGCAGGGTTGTTAAATTAACCATTAACTGACTGCAAGTGGCTGACTGACACCAAAATAAACAAAAAAAAAAAGAGGCTACCTAAAAAAAAACAGCCTCTTCTTGTTCTCTGCAGTTATCTATGGCAAAGTATTGCTCGCCGCAAAATCATCCCCCAGCACCACCACAATATGGATTGGCGCGTTGGGGTCATAGGCATAAATAACCCGATAGGGTTGAGTTACTGCCAGAAAATCCACCAGGTAGTGCAGGGTATAGGGTTTGGCTCCGTAGAAAGTGACCGTGGTATAGGCGGAATATGCCGCTTCGCCCTGTTCAACCACGTTGATAGCCTGACCTTTCAGGTATTCTGCGGTTCTCTCAGCCAAATTCGGGGTGCTGGAGCCATTAAAAACAGAGACCGTTGCCGCTTCCTCCGCCAGCACATTCAGCAGGACGGTGGGATCCTGGACGTCGATTGCCCCTCCTCCTCCAAATACACTGTCACGTAAAGCGCGAATGCGATCCGGTATTGGTCGTAAAATCGCCAGACCATCGGGTGAAGTGCCAGAAGACACATCCTGCCAACCAATAGCAGTATGGACGATCTGGTCGCGCGGAATATCATTGAGCACTTTTATGCCAAGCTGAATAACCTGTTCGAGGGATAAATTAGTGCGGATGCCCTGGGAAAGGCTGGCATAAAGTTCTGGCGCACGCTGAATCAACTTAGGCAGCATGTTGAACTCCAGGATGCGGTCGCGAATAGCCAGAATCACCTGCTGCTGACGCTGCGAGCGGGCAATATCGCCGCCAGTTGGCTCGCGGTAGCGCACGTATGCCAAAGCCAGGTCGCCCGGAAGCGTGTAAGTGCCCGGTTCCAGCCATTGTGAGAATTGTGTGTCAACGATGTTTAACTGCACGCGCTCAGTTGAGGTAATTTTGACCCCGTCAATTTGGTCAATGAAGCTGACAAAAGCCTCGAAATCAATTTGGGCGTAGTAATGAACAGGCACACCGAGCAGATTTTCAACGGTCTTTGTAGCCAGCGCTGGACCACCTCCAGGCAGCTGGAAGCTCTCGCCGATGCTGTAGGCAGTGTTGATCTTACCGTAATCCGAGCCGGGGATTTTTACCCACAAATCGCGCGGAATGGAAAGCATGCCAGCAGTGTTGTTGACCGGATCGAGTGTAAAAAGAATCATGGTGTCGGTCAAAGGGTTAGCGGCGTCAGGGCTGCGGGCATCAATGCCCATTACCAGGACATTAACACGGGATTTGCCATCCCACGCATCCGGCATGGTGAAGGTGTCGAGCGGAGGAGCCGTTGGGGTTGAGGTGATCCCGGGTTCGAGCGAAACGTTTGGGTCAGCAGTAGAATCGTTCAGTATAGGCGCGCCGCCCGGATTGAAGATTGTTGCCGTGGCAATAAAATTACTGCTGAAGCGGAACAGGAAATATCCGCCCAGTACGCCCAAAACCAGGAAGACGATCAACGCAACCAAGGACTTCCCGCGAGGAAGTTCCCACTTTTTCTTATCTGTATTTGTCATAGGTCCTTTAATCTGGCACGCCTTCGCTCAGACCGGCATGGGAGGAGGCACGGGCAAGTCTTCCTTCTCGGTAGCACGCCACTTATCGCCTTCATCAATGCGCATGATCAAAATGCCATCCCAGATGGGGTATTTTCTGCCGCAATCCTGGCATATCAGCCAATAATCGCCAAACATTTCCAGTGTGCCGGCATTCTCTTTTACGCAAACGGGACAAGCCAGTTTGTCGAACAATTCTTTACTGATCACATCAGCCTCCATCATATACCTTCGGAATAGTCTTCCGATGGCGGATAAATTTTACCATAGTGCGGCTTTGGCTCGCCCAAGTTTAGCGGTCGCCAATATCTGTGCCTGGACCATAATTATACCCATCAGGCCAGGGAACATAGGTGGTGTGAATGTAATCGGTGAAATAAAGCGACCCGTCTTTGTAGACGTTGCGCTGCACCGAAACACTCGCGCCATTCACTGCCCAGTCCACCTGCTTGATCGTGCCGGTTGGCAAAGTCGGATCCTCGCGATAGATCGGTTCGGGGGGCGGGGTGACGTTGGTGACACCCGTGGTATTCCAATCCACGCTGCGTCCATCGCTGGTGGAATAAAACTTCCAGGTGAGCGAGTAATCGGTGGCATAGGTTTCCATCAGGATCCAATAGGGCGTGTCGTTGCGGAATTTGAAATCCACAACCGGCACGTAGACCGTGGCATCCAGACCAGCCAGGTTGGTATTCACCCAGCCGTTGGCATCTTGCTCATAATAGCTGACGCGATAAGCATGCGGATACCGCTCCACAATCGGGAACCCGGCAAAAAACGCAGTTCGGAACAGCGTGGTGCTCACCTGGCAAACACCTCCACCCACCCCGCGTACCGACTGGTCACCCACAATGATAATCGCTTCGGCATATCCGTTTTCAAGGCTGATGTCGGTCAGGTATTTCGCCATGGAGAAAACTTCGCCGGGCGCAACCATAACGCCATAGAAGCTGGCTGCGGCTGTACGAATATTCTGAATGCGATCCGCGGACGAGCCGTAATAATAAGAATGACCTTCATAAATAAGCTCAGTAATACCCAGGCTGGCAGCCGTTGTGTCGTCTTTCACGGCCGGTTCGACATCCCGCATAACGAGTGTAGCCTCGTGTTGCCCCGCCTGGAGCTGGTCGACGATCTGGTCCACACTTCGTTCAAGGTCGAGAGCTTTACCGATGACAGCATTCTGGACAACCTCAATTTCTCTGCGTTCGTCGTTAAAAAACATACGCGCGTTCACAGGCTCCACCCGCAAAGAGGGCGCAATGCTGCCGAGGTAATTAAGCAGAGACTGGCGATTGAGGCTGAGGCGATACCCAGCTGTGCCATCCTCAGTGTAGCGTTCAAGCTGAAGCAGGCTTGCCAGGTCCTGTGTTTTGATCACCCAGGGGCCTGCCCCAAAATTTGGGTCGGCTGGCTGGATGGTGAAATCCTGGCTGAGGATGCTCTTTGCCAGATCGGCGGTAGCCTGTACGTCCATGATAACAGGAGTGGTTTCTTCAATAACCAGCGGGATCGTGCCGCTTATTTGCGTCAGAAGATAGGGTTCCAGCTTTTTGAGCGTGGCTGGGATGTTGAGCCTGCGCCCCACCTGACCCGCGCTGACCTGCACTTGTGTGCCCTCCAGGATGATGGCAGCTTCAATCACGGGCTGGTCGATCTGCCTGGCGATCTCCTGCAGGACCGCATGCGCTTCGCGCTGGTCATAGACCACGCTCGGGTCGATGTTTACTCCCGACTTCATAGCCAGGAATTGACCGCTCAGGTCTGCCAGCAAGCCTTGCCCCCGACCCACCCTATAAGCCTGCTCCACAGCACCGATCGGCTCTAAGGTGTAGCCCAGTTGAGCAGGGTTGAAAGCCCAGCGGGAATCTCCATCGCTGAAGAAGATCTGCCCTTGTTTGGGGTAAGTAAGGCTGGCGTTAAGTTTGACCACAGCCTGACCAACCGTAAGTCCTGAAAGGTCAGTGCCATTTACTGAAACCCCCGGAAAGATGACGTTTTCGTGTTTGGCTTCAAATCCAAATACAATCGCAAAAAGAGCTGCCAGCGCCAGGAGGATGCCAAAAATAAACACAAAGCCGATTTGTTTATGTGTGTACCCCCGCTTGGCGGGGATGGTAGCTAAGGGTGCTACCGGGATTGGAGTGGTATCTTCTGTCATAATCATCCAGATTATAGTTTAGGCGGTCGAAGTTAATCAACCTGAGGGTGCAGGCTTTGAGCCGCAGGTTTTATTCCTGTTTATCAGACGCTGAAATAGGAAATTGGTTCCCCTTTATGCGTTTTTGTAAATTTTACCCGCATAAAGCCACATTTCAAGAGTATCGCAAGCGCACTGGAACAATCTAGCCTATGTCTGATCTAACAGCGTGCTAAAATAAGCGCATGACCAAAACAGACGCGCCGATTGGCGTTTACGATTCCGGGGTGGGTGGGCTTTCAGTGCTGCGCGCGATCCACAGCCAACTGCCCTTTGAGGCCACGCTCTACTTCGCAGACCAGGCAAAGGTGCCCTACGGCGAACGCTCCCTTGCGGAAGTACGCCTGCTTGCGGAGGGCGTCGCGCGCATGATGATGGAAAAGGGTGCCAAACTGATCGTGATCGCCTGCAACACGGCTTCGGCTGCCGCTCTCAAACACCTGCGCGCTCTCTACCCGGAATTTCCCTTCGTGGGCATGGAACCTGCTGTTAAACCAGCCGCAGAGCAAACCCTCAGCGGCAAAGTGGGCGTGCTGGCGACGCCATCTACTTTTCAGGGGGAGTTGTATGCCTCAGTGGTGGAGCGCTTTGCCCAGGATGTGCAAGTTTTTCAGGCTACCTGCCCCGGACTGGTTCGGCAAATTGAAAAAGGCTTCCTGGAAACGCCAAAAACCCGTCGGATCCTGCAGGAAGCAATCAAACCCATGATGGAGGAGGGTGTGGATACCTTTGTGATGGGCTGCACGCACTTCCCCTTTGTGATTCCTATGATCCGGAGAATAGCCGGCGAGGATGTTAGGGTAATTGACCCCGCGCCCGCCATTGCGCGTCAGACTGAACGCCTTCTAAGCCAGCTTGATCTGCTGCGTTCCTCCAGTACCAGACCAACCCACCGCTACTTCACCAGTGGAGATCCTGACCGCTTTTCGCGCTCACTGGAGCAGTTACTGGGCGTGAAGACGCAAGCGGAAAAATGGCATTGGGATGGGGACCTGCTGCGCAGCGGATAATGCCGCAAGCTTGCTCACCTTCACTCTTAGCCTGTGATAAGATTGCCGGGTACAGATAACATCCCTGAGGTCTCAATGACAGAAGTCCCAATTCAATGGTTGAAAAACCAGCACGCGTTTGAAAATCCAAAATCCAAACTCGCAGCGGAACTCTTCCCCCCTGGTTTACCACAGCAAATTCGCCGGATCCACAGCGAAATTCCCGGCTATCGCATGAGCCCGCTCAAGAGTTTGCCGCGCCTGGCGAAGCGCATAGGCGTTGGCGGCATTTGGGTTAAAGATGAATCCGCGAGACTTACGTTAAATTCTTTCAAGGTGCTGGGTGGTGCTTTTGCCATTTACAAAAAACTCCTGCAGCGCGGAGGCTTTAGCGATGAGGAATTATCCCTGCGCGATTTATTACACCTGGAGGGCGGAAGGCGCGAAAAGTTGGGTCATCCCATCTTTGCCACAGCCACCGATGGTAACCACGGTACTGGTGTGGCATGGGCAGCCAGTAAGATGGGTTTCCCCTCGGTAATTTACGTCCACTCTCTCACCACCCAGGACCGCATCCGTGGTATCGAGCGCCAGGGAGGGCAAGTGGTTGTGGTTGACGGTAATTATGACGACGCGGTGCGCCAGGCTTCGCTTGACGCTCAGAAAAATGGTTGGGAAGTAATTTCTGACACCTCTTGGGAGGGGTATGAAGATGTTCCAAAGTGGATTATGCAAGGCTACGCCGCGATGTTTGTTGAAGCGCAGGAGCAGTTTGCTGCCCAGGGTTTTCAACGACCGACTCATTTACTGGTGCAAGCAGGAGTAGGCTCCCTCGCAGCAGCAGCTATTGGGTTTTATTCAGTGCTTTTTGAGGACAATGTTCCGCTTTCAATGGTAGTGGAACCGACTAAAGCCGCCTGCCTGTATGAATCCATGCGCATCGGTGATGGCAAGCCCCACAGCGTCACCGGCGACCTGGATACCATCATGGCTGGTCTGGCTTGTGGAGACCCCAATCCAATGGCATGGGAAACGCTCTACAACTGTGCTGACTTTTTTGTCAAATGCCCCGATTATGTGGCAGCCAAAGGTATGCGCGTTTATTCAGTACCCTTGGCAGAAGATCCGTTTATCGTTTCCGGGGAATCCGGCGCGGTTACCCTGGGGGCTCTGATGTATATGATGGAGTATGAAGGCGCGCGCGAATTGCGCGACGCCATGGGACTCAACGAAAAATCGCAGGTGCTGCTGATCAACACCGAGGGCAATACCTCTCCGGATGAATTCCGCAGTGTTGTCTGGGAGGGCAGTCTTCCTGTGCCCGAAGAATTCAAAATACACGCCAAGGAAGATGAAGAATAAGCTCTGCTTATGGTTTATGGAAAACGCGACAAAAAACAGCCCTGTTTCTCAGGGCTGTTTTGATCTAAGGACGAATTTTCTAGCCGATAGTCGGCAAAGCCGATTTGGCGGCACAGACGATGCCTACCATACCGCGACCGGTGTGGGCTCCGAGGGCTGTTCCGAGGGTCACAGTTGGCTCCCAGTGACACTTGAAGACTTTTTCCATCGAAGCTTTCAATTGCTCTGCCCCGAAAGGGTTGGCTGCTGAGACGATCTGCGCCACAAGCTCGGTGCCTGCGGGGTGGATCTTCTTCACCAGTTCAGTGATGCCATCGATTGCCTGTTGGAAGGAGCGTTTCTTGACTTTGTCGTAGTACTTGCCGTCCACTTTACTGACCTCGATCACTGGCTTGATGCCCAGCAGTGAAGCCAGCAGGCCTCGAAGATGGCTGATACGACCGCCAGCGATCAGGTATTTCAGATCAGGTAAGGTAAAGAAGGTTGCAGTAGCGTCCTGGATCTGGCGTATTGTTTTGACCACTTCTTCCAGCTTGTGACCAGCTTTCATCATTGCAGAAGCCGCGCGTAGTTGCCAGCCAGTGCCCGCAGAGAGTGTGAGTGTGTCAATCAGGGTAATTTTTGCCTCAGGCACCATGGCAGCTGCCTGGACTGCAACATTGAAAGTGGCGCTCAGGCCGGAAGAAAGATGGATCGAAAGGATTTCCGGATCTTCTGCAGCGAGGCGTTTATAAACTTCAACAAATTCACCTATAGATGGAGTGGAGGTGATGGGCATTGTTGGGCTCGCATCCATCAAGTCATAAAATTCATCCGGATCGATATCTACCCCAGCGTTGTAGGATACGCCATTCACTTCTACTTTCAACGGAAGCATGGTAATTCCGAGCGATTCGCATTCTTTGAATGAGATGTCCGCCCCACTGTCTGTCACAATTTTCATATTATCCTCTTTGGTATCCTGGATGGCTGTTGTATTAAATGCGATCAAAGAAGGTCGGACTTACAGCCACCCACCGCTTACCATTATAACTGGAAAAAGGCGAAAAAAATCAAACACAATAATAAACACAATAATAATTGTACAAAATGCATTGAGCGAACAAAAACAGCCCCGGAATTTCCGCGGGGCTGTTAAGCAACTCGTCTCTTAAGTGCCGAGAATATTGCGCCAGGCTTGAATCACCTTGCGGTTGCGCTTTTCAAGCGTTTGGGTCATCTGATCAATTTTTGCGAGGATCTCCGCCATACTCCATTGCTGCTTGGAAATCACCTCTCTGACGGCATTTTCAGTGTTTTCGCTCAGGCGCGATTGGCACAGCATGTCCACCAACTGCCAGGATGAATGTGCCTTTCTCAGTGTGTCGGCGGTGATATCTTCCAGTTTCTTGAGAACTTCAGCCATCATCCGCTGCCCAACTTGCAAATCCGCTGCTTCGATGTAAATACGGTTGATGGGCTCCGTGCCAGAAGCCCGCATGCGCAGGTAGTAGTGATCATCCCCGCTCTGGTCGCTGAGTTGCATTTCCACCAGCTCATAGCGGATTCCGCCGAGGTAATTGATGTTCAATCCGGCAATCTTCAACCCGTCCTGCCCGAGATGATCCGGCAGGTCAAGATAGTAATCAATAAAGGCTTCTTTTGCTTCCAGCGGCGCGTCCACGTCTGAGCGGCCGGCATGTGAGGTGGGATCAGAGGAAGTGCCGTATGATTCCCAAAGTCCGGGCAGATTCACAAGTTCATCCCAGATTTCCTGCAACGTACCCAGCGGCTTCTCAGGGCGGGTGCCGTAATAGGCAAGCATGTCCAAAACGAGCACGTTAGCCCAGGGACCGTCCTTATCGGTGATATGACCGCGCGTGGTCAGACCGGAAGATTCTTCACCGCCGATCAGGATGCGGTCGCGCCAATCGTCCGGCAATACCTTGAGGTTGTTATAGGCGTTGTCAGTACGGCGGATTTCCTCGATGTATTTGATGCCCACAGGCACGGCAAAAGCGTTTTGGAGGCTGCGCGAGGCGATATCGCCCACACGCGGTTTATAAATGCGCTGCCCCACGTATCCGGGCAGGGCACCATCCGCAGGTTTATTGGCATCATTAGCCGGGATCATGCCTGCCAGCACTTCGAGCAGGGGGGAGCCGGTTTGGGTGGCGATGACGCGTCCGGTAAATCCGCGGTCCACGCCCAGGTAGCGCAGCAGCATCGGCAGGATCTGGTTGGGTCTGAAGTAAATACCGCCCTTATCCACAACCCCATAGCGGTCGGCGTCTGTATCCATTCCCATACCGATTTGCGCGCCAGTCTGAGCCACTTTTTCTTTGAGCATCTGGTTGAAGGGCTCTTCAGGATTGGCGTAATCCTGCCTGCCAAGATCCGGGTCTACATTGGCATGGATAACCGTGTAGCGCACACCTGCTTCGCCAAGTAAACGAGTCAGATAACCGCGCCCTGAGCCGTGCATTTCGTCCACCACCACCATCTTGTCGGCAAAAAAGCGCCGGATGCGGTCAAAGTCGATCGGGATGCGGGCGTTACCATTACCGTTATTTTTGATCCAAGTGACGTAATCATCGAGGGGATCAAAGTCCTGCACCAGTCTGCGTGCCCGGGCATCTTCAACCTGGCTCTGTCCACCGCCGTGGTCCATCAGTTGGAGTTCATTGATGCGAAAAGCAATAAAATCAGTGACGTTGGTAGGGGCTGGATAGCCCAAGCGGGGGTTAAATTTGATGCCCTGCCATTCGGGAGGGTTGTGGCTGGCGGTAGCAATGATCAGCCCCGCCACTTCATCGGGTGGAACCACCTCGGTTTCATAAAATGCCAGGGCTGGCGTGGGCACGTCGCGCGTGCCGATATGCACCTTAAAGCCATTGGCAAGGCAGGTTTCCGCGGTCCACTGGGTGACCAGGTCCGAGTGACGGCGGGTGTCACGCCCAATGACGATCACTTTCCCCGAGAGATCTTCAGCGCCAACGAAAGCCGGCACGTTTTCATTATTCAAAAAGTCACACACTGCCTGCACGACCTGGCGGGCACGGGGTTCAGTGAAATCAAAGCCCCATCTACCACGCACACCAGAGGTGCCAAAGCGCAGGTATTTGCGGTCATAAATTTCCCGCAGCAAGCCTTTTTTACCTGCCAATCCCAGCAAGATTGGATCTCCTGTGCGCAGACGCAGTGCATAAAGGCGCTCAAAAATATTGCCGATCTGGATCACGCGATATGCCATAAAGCGGTCCGGGTCCACCTTGTCGTCCAGACTTTCAAGCAACGGCAGAATTTCGAAGCGGATTGCGTCTGAAAGGCTGGCAAAAACCAGACTTTGCAGATATTCCCTGGCAATCGCAATGGCTTTGCGGCGCATATCCCCTGAACTGGGCAGGTAATCTTCATCGATTTGGGCACGAATTACCTTGCCGGCTTCATCCTTTGCCTGGTAAAGTTCCAGCCGTCCCTGAGTGCCCGTGGCAGCCAGCGTGAGGAGCAGGCTGAAAACGCGCGATGAGGTGACGATATCCTCCCCAATCACGGCAGGATTTTCCACCAGCCAGGTTTCCAGCTGCGAAAGGAAAGCGTTCATGGCTTCAATAGCAGGCTGCCAGCTCTGGGGTTTGTCTGCCACCAGGATGGCGCGGTTGAGGCGGTTGAATTGGGATGCCAATCCGGCACTGAATTCAGAGATTCCTGTTGTTGCTTGCATAAATTCTCCTTGTTAGTTTTCGGTTTGAGGGCGGGGAACCAAACCCCCAGCGGAAACGTTCAGAACCTCGATTTTAGCACCAGGTGGGGTGCCCGTCTCGCGTTGTATCAGATCGCAGACTTCCCAGCAGATCACTGCCAGGTCCTGGGTGCTGTGGCGGGTATCGGTTTCGAGCATCAGGCGGTATTTGGGCTCAGTGCCCGAATAGCGCGAGTTGAGCTGCACCAGGCCAGGCAAACGCTTTTTTATCTCTTCCAGCATCGTCTGCAAAGGAACCATTGTTTTCAGATCCAGCTTGGAAGCGACGTTGCAGGATGCCACCATTTGAGGGTATTTTTGGATGCTGGCAGCAAGCGCTGCCATGGAGGGCTGCTCTTGTTGAAGCAGGACCTTGAGCATAAAAACGGCTGTGCGCAAGCCGTCACCTGTGCGATGATTCTCGTCCAGCAGGATGATATGACCGGATTGCTCACCGCCAAGCCCCAGTTTGCCTTCAGGGTTCTGATTTGCTGTCAGCCCGAGCAGTACATCGCTCACATACTTATCCCCTACCGGTGTCTGGATTAGCTCAAAATGATGCTTCGCGGCAAACTGGTGTAAGGATCCGTTAGCCATAACGGTCGTGACCAGTGAATTTGCCAGCAGCCTTTTCTCCTTGTGCAGCGCGTCTGCCAGGATAGCCAGCATGTGATCGCCGTCAATCAACTGCCCCTTCTCGTCCATCATAATCACACGATCAGCGTCACCGTCAAAAGTGATGGCAAGGCTGGCCTGATGTTCGGTGAGCAAGGCTGCCAGGGCTTCCGGTTTGGAACGGGCATATTCCGAGCCGGCCTGCACGTTGATGTTGATCCCATCTGATTCGCTATTAAGCGCGACCACTTCCGCACCCAACGCTCTAAACAGTTCCGGACCCACCCGATATGCCGCTCCGTTCGCGCAATCCAGCAGGATTTTCAGCCCGCTCAAGTCCAGGTCTTTCTGGGTGGCAAGCAGATCTTGCAGGTAAAGATCATAATTATGGCTGCCATCCTCCCGCAGCCCGGTTTGCGGCAGGTCCAGTTCTCCCTCAGGCAGGCTTGCCATATAGGCTTCAATGACCGCTTCCTGGCTTTCAGAGATTTTCATTCCCTGCGGATTTAAGAATTTGATGCCATTCTCTGAGGCCGGATTGTGTGAAGCAGAAATGACCGCGCCAGCAGTAGCGCCAAGCTCGCGGGTTAGCCAGGCGATGCCAGGTGTGGGCAAAATCCCCAGATCCATCACGCGCGCTCCACTGGTGAGCAAGCCGCGCGTCAGGGCGTCCTGCAGGAGCGGACCCGAGGTGCGGGTGTCGCGCCCGATTACGAAAAGATCAGGACCGGGCGTTTCCAAGCTGAGCACATGCCCAACCGCCACTCCCAGGCGATAAACAAATTCCGCTGTCATTGGAGTTGTGCCAACTGTGCCGCGAATACCATCTGTGCCAAAAAATTGATTGTTTGCCATAAAAGGCTCCTCTATTGATAGGTAATGTCAGCCACCACGGGCAGGTGATCAGAAATCGTGTGCGAGAGCGGTGAATTGACGACGAAACACTTGTATTCCACAAGACGTTTGGCTGGAAAAAAGAAAATATGGTCAACCGCGCCTGCACGAGGATGGGTCGCAAAGTTTTCCTGGGGTTTTAGATGGATGATGCCGTGATCCCGTTCAAGCATGTCGCGCAGGGTGTACTCTTCGGCGGTGGCATTGAAGTCGCCCATCAGGATCATAGGCAACTGAGACAGAAGGATATGCCTCTCAATCAGGCTGATCAAGCCGCTGATTTGCTGCGAGCGTGTGACCCTGGCGGCATCCACCACCTCACTCCAGGCATTTTCTCCCCGTTCCCCGGTCAGGGTGCTCAGGTGGAGGTTCAGGACGAAAGGAAAAGGGGCGTGCTTCAGGCGGGCGAGGATCACATAGCGCGGGTCGGTATCCCGTGAGCCCTCATAGCTGGTCGGTTGATAAAGCGGAACATTACGCGGCACGCCGGCCTTATTGGTGTCGCTCAGGCGGCTGAAGGCAATGTTAGAGAAGAGCGCGTTGCCTTTTGACCAATCCCACCAGTCGTTGAATAAACCATTCACCATCAAGTCTTTTTTGACCTGCATGTGTCGCTTCATGGAGAGAGTTTCGCCGTAGAAGGCATGCTGGAAACTGCAATCGGTGTGGATGCGGTCAACCATGCTGTGGGTGATGCCGTCAACATCAATGTAATGGGCAATCTCCTGGACGCCAAAGACGTCCGGCTTGATTTCTTCAATTAATTGAATGAGAGCTTCAGTCTTATTCTCTGATTGTTCGGGCGAGCCAGTAAAGTTCTTTTCCCCGCCGCCCAGATTGAGAGTCATCACCCTGATTTTGTGCATAACCCATCGCTTTCTCAGATGTTCTGAGAGCTATTATACCAATCAACCTCGCAGCGTCCCGAGCCTGTCTCAGAGTCTGCACAAGGGCTTTACATTGCATCTTTCTGTTTATACAATTAATTATGGCTACTCAAGAAGAACGCGAACAAATCATCCCGAAAGCCCTGTATCTGAACCGCAGGCAATTTTTGAAGCAAGCGGCTGTTTTCGGAGCCGGCTTGACCCTGGCAAGTGAAGGGCGGCGGAAGGTGGAAAATCCAGTCACTGACACCATTTCCGATTTGCTTGATCGCATTGAAACTGTGCAGCGAGTCTCCCTTTTGCGCTCGGTTGAAGGATATTCGATGGTTCTTCCCTGGCAGAGTCTTCTTGCTCTGGGCTTGGTTCTTGCGGCGGCGCAGCACGGTTTTCACGCGCGCCACGACTTCGCGAGGTGAGAAGGGTTTGCTGATGTAGTCATCTGCCCCCAATTCCAAGCCAATCAGCCGATCAAGTTCCTCTTGCCTGGCAGTCACCATGATGATTGGAGTTCGGCTTGTTTTCCGGATCGTCCGTGCCACATCCAATCCGTCCATACCCGGTAAATTCAGATCCAGCAGGATCAAATCGGGTCTGGCTTCCTGCCAAAGCCTCAAGCCTTCGCCACCTGTATGGGCTGAAATTGGTTTGAAACCGTTGTGTCCCAGATAATCGGACAATATTTTGTTCAGGTTAATTTCGTCTTCAATAATCAATACTGTGGTCATTATGTTTGACTAATCACTTTTGAGCCGCTGATAAAGCGCACGTTAATAAATTTCCCTCCATTCTAAATCAAATCTGAATAAATACTGGATATAAACTCAATCAGTACACTGTAAATTAATAGCATCACCAATCAAGTGGTGAAATAAAAAATAAGGAAAAAGATGATGAATAAGAAAATTTTTGGTATCGGATTAACAATTTTGGTGCTTGGCGCCTTGGTATTTACAGTTGGCGGTTCAGTTTTTGCTCAGGGAGAAACTCCTGAAGTTGAAGTAACTGAATTACCCGAACCTGCTGTGACCCGCGAAGGACGCGGCTTTGGACCTGGCGATGGTACTTGCGACGGAACATGCGATGGAACTCACGACGTTGATGGCGATGGCATTCCCGATCAACTGCAATTGCGTCTGCAGGATGGCACCGGCACTGGTATGCAGTACGGTCATGGTTACGGACCGGGCGACGGTACATGTGATGGAACTTGCGACGCTGATGGCGATGGCATTCCCGATCAGAATCGGCTGCGCGATGGTAGTGACACCGGTATGCAATACGGTCCCGGCACTATGCAGGGTGGTCAGGGCTATGGAGCCAGCCAGGGCGTGGGTTTTGGACCTGGCAACAAACAGGCCGCAGGTCAGCAGGGCGCTGGAATGCGCGACGGCTCTTGCATTGGTGACTAAACAGTTTGTTTAGAACGCTTCACTTCCTTAGTAACCACCTGGCAATGCCAGGTGGTTCGCTTTAATATCATGAAATCAAATATTAACAGAACTCGTATACAACATATATACCCGGGCAAAGAAAAAACAAGCAAAATGAGATAGAATCAGCTCGACAATGGAGTATGATTCAATAAATAAAATGACAACAACGCAACGCATTACTGATGATCTGGAGGCGATGCTGGCAGTCTTCCCTCCGGAAGTTGCCCAGGCTGTACAATCCAGAGATAATTTTGATAACCTGCTCGAGGTCATCCTGGATCTTGGGCGTAATCCAAGCGCGCGCTTTACAACTGGCGAGGTTGAACTGCTCGATGAGCCGGTGACACAAGATGATCTCAAATATGTCACAGACCGTATTGGAGATTTCGACGCAGACAACCGGGCAGGCATGGAACGCACGCTGCACCGAATTTCGGCAATACGCAACCGCCGCGGAAAAGTCGTCGGTCTTACCTGCCGGGTGGGACGGGCGGTTTACGGCACGATCGAGATCATTGAAGACCTGGTCGAGTCGGGTCAGAGCGTTTTGATTCTGGGTAAACCTGGCGTAGGCAAGACTACCATGCTGCGTGAAGCTGCCCGTATTCTGGCGCAAAAACACCGCGTGGTAATCGTGGATACCTCAAATGAAATTGGCGGAGATGGTGATGTGCCGCATCCAGCTGTCGGGCAAGCCCGGCGCATGCAGGTGCCAAGACCTTCACTGCAGCATGAGGTGATGATCGAAGCGGTTGAAAACCACAATCCGGAAGTGATCGTCATTGACGAAATTGGGCGCGAGCTGGAAGCGCTTGCCGCGCGTACAATTGCCGAACGCGGCGTGCAATTGATTGGAACCGCGCACGGAAATGGTCTCGAGAACCTGCTTTTGAACCCAACGCTTTCGGATCTGATTGGCGGCATTGAATCCGTCACCCTTTCCGATGATGAAGCCAGGCGGCGCGGCACCCAAAAAACGGTGCTTGAACGCCGTTCCCCTCCAACCTTTACGGTTTTGGTCGAAATTATCGATCGGCAGCGTGTGGCAGTTCACCGCGACCTGGCCAGTTCCGTAGACGCGATCTTGCGTGGTTATCCCATGCTGCCAGAGGAGCGCTACCGTGATGAGTATGGCAAGGTTCACATCCTGAAGACAACCAAACCAAACATGCCAACAGTCTCCCAGTCGCTGCGGCATAGCGGAAGCATGGATACTTCTCCTTTCCAGCGCAATGGCGGGCAGGCGGCCGCTAAAAACAAGCAGCACACCGAGCGCTTCAGCGCGATAAACGATATCCGCAAAGAGCAGGATGAGATCGGGGATATAGCAATCCCGGGAGAAAAACGCATCTACCCGGTTGGGGTACCTCGCAGCCGTTTGATCCAGTCGGTAAAAGAACTGGGCGTTCCGGCGGTTGTGGTGAAAGATCTAAAAGATGCCGACATCCTGGTGACCCAACGCCGCTACTATCGTGACCGCCTTCAGCCGATCGTTGAAGCTGAAGAGCGCGGCATGCCAATCTTCGTAGTCAAGTCGAATTCGATTGGGCAGATCGAACAATTTTTGGCAGACTCTTTCCCCGGGCAGCTTACTGTCCGCAGGGAAGCTGTCTCCTCCGAGGCGATTGAGCAAACCATGCGGGCAATTGAAGAAGTCAGGGAGGGTCAGAGGTACGTTGACCTTCAGCCTGCACCTGCCCCAGTACGCCGGCAGCAGCACGAAATTGCGCGTCAGGCGCACCTTGTCTCAGAATCTTATGGAAAGGACCCCAAGCGCTTTGTGCGAATATTCCGGGATTGATCCATGTTTATTACATTAGAAGGTCCAGAAGGCAGCGGCAAGAGCACCCAAATCAAGCGTTTGGCAAAACGCCTTGAAGCGATGGGTTATCCGGTTGTAACAACGCGTGAACCTGGCGGTACTCCAATCGGAGACCAAATCCGCCACGTTTTGATGCGAATGGAAAATAAGGAACTTCAGCCTCGCACGGAAATACTGCTCTTTCTGGCAGCCCGCGCGCAGCTGGTTGAACAAGTGATTAAGCCCGCGCTTCTGGATGGTAAAATCATACTTTGTGACCGCTATGGCGATTCAACCCTGGCTTACCAGGGATATGGACATGGGTTGGATCTTGAGCAGTTACGCGAGATGCTTGATTTCGCGACAGACCATCTCAAACCCGATCTGACGATATTGTTGGATCTGGATGTGAAGACCGGTTTAATGCGAAAGAAGGCTGAAGATGAATGGAACCGTTTAGACGCCTATGAGGTTCTGTTCCATGAGCGCGTGCGTGAGGGCTATCTGGAGTTAGCCCACGAAGAACCTGAGCGCTGGCAGATTGTGGATGCTTCCCAGGGAATTGATGCTGTCCAGGAAGATCTTTTTCAAATCATCCTGGACGCACTTGAGAATAATGAATGAACAGCCAACCTGCTTAGCAAGTTTGGATGAAAGGATATCAGAATGAAAAAATATTCAAAAATTGTTTTATTTTTAATGGTGGCGGCATTAACGCTGAGCGCCTGTAAAGTTGCAACCATCACACCTCCCGTGGAGGAACCGACCGCCATCGTGGAGGAGACGGAAGATCCCGCAGATGTGGTCGTTGAGCCAACTGAAGACCTGGCTCCTCAACCGACGGCTGATCTCCCCTTAATTGATGATAATGGCAACATGGTTTGCAGCATCGTTGAGCCGCTCTTCAGCGAATTGACCCCTGAGGAAGAAGCACAATTGGCTGTTTTCCCGCCCGTTACGGAAGATGATTGGACCAAGGGTCCTGAAGACGCCATCATTACCCTGATTGAGTATACAGAGTTCCAGTGCCCTTACTGTGCCATGGCATACCTGGAATTTGAGAAACTGATGGACATGTATCCTGAAGATGTGCGCCTGGTTTACCGTCCTTATCCGCTTATTAGTATCCACCCCAACTCGCAGGTAGCAGCTCAGGCTGCCGAAGCCGCTGGTTTGCAGGGTAAATTCTGGGAGATGTATTCCAATCTCTTTGATAAACAAAGTGAATGGAACAGCTTGACCATCGAAGATTTTCTGGTTTGGCTGGCTGCCGAAGCAACCGCGCTTGGTTTGGACGAAGCACAATTCTCAGAAGATACGGTGAGCGAAGCGGTCACAGAAAAGATTCAAAGTGCCATGGACTACGCCCAAAGTATTGGCATGAATTCCGTGCCAACAGTGCTCATCAATGGCCGCCCAGTCAGCAATTGGCAGGCTTCCGGCATTAAACCCATCATCGAAGTGGTCAAAATTGAAGACAGTCTGATGAAAGAATGTCCACCGTGGGTGATTGATGTGGAAAAAACCTACACTGCCACCATCACAACCGAAAATGGCGATATGACCATCGAGCTCTACCCCGAATATGCTCCACTGGCAGTGAACTCCTTTGTGTATCTGGCGCGTGAAGGCTTCTATGATGGTGTTACTTTCCATCGCGTCTATCACGACTTTATGGCGCAGACTGGCGACCCCACCGGCACCGGTTGGTCTGGCGCTGGTTATCAGTACCGTGAAGAAATTGTGGATGAGCTGACCTTCGACGATCCTTACATGCTTGGCGTTGCCCGCAGCCAGGCAGAGGCTTCCAGCGGCAGCCAATTCTTTATCACTTACGTGCCTTACCCAACGCTGAACGGTCTGTATACCATCTTTGGCAAGCTGGTGGATGGTGTGGAAGTGTTCGAGATGATTACTGAACGCGATGCGGATCAAAACCCCGATGCGCCACTGGGAGATAAAATCCTCAGTATTACCATCACTGAAGAATGAGCCTGGAGCAAGACACTAAGGAAAAATACTATGACAGGATTGATATCGCCCAGTTGGCGGTATCAGTCCTTGTCTTTTTTCTGAGCCTGATCTGGATCGGGCTTGCAGGGCTGACAGCCTTCGGGGAAGTCAGCATGGCTTACGGAGATAGCCTTGCAATTGAGCCGGGTATGCTGATTAATTTGATGCTGACGGGGCTTGTTTTTCTGGCAATTACGCTTGTTTCGATCGTAACGACAATTCAAAAAATCACAGGGAACGCTAAAACTATCAATCGCTCTGGGGGTAAAGTACTGTTCTGGGCAACTGCCGGGCTTGTGCTGGTCTTTGGACTTGCAGCACTTGCGGGTCTTGCATCTCCGGAAATAAAATCCATTGCATTGGCAATTCTGGCAGTGCCGGGAATTGCAATTCCGGTTTTCATGCTTTTGCGGGTCGGAGCACGCTATCAAAAAAGCCCAAACCCCAAACGCGATTTTGGCTTTCTGACCTTCTCAATCGGGATTTCTACTCCCTTCATCCTTCTGATGGAGGTCTTGGTAATCATTTTCCTGTTGATCGTGTTTGTATCAGGCTTGTTTGGCAAATCAGAATTTATGGATCTCTTCAATAACATTCTAAACAATCCTGCTGCCCTCCAAAATGACCCCACTAGTTTGTTTTCAGAGTTCGAGAACATAATCAACCTTCCTGATTTAATGGGTTGGCTGCTGCTGGTGGTTGCCGGCATCATGCCGCTGGTTGAAGAACTCTTCAAGACTCTGGGCGTATGGCTGCTCAAGGTCCGCAATCCTAACCCGGCAGAGAGCTTCCGGATTGGATTGCTCAGTGGCGGGGGATTCGCGCTGTTTGAGGGGCTGCTGAGCGTTAACTCGCTCCAACTAAACTCCCTCGGCTTTGCAGAATGGGCTGGGTTGATCCTGGGTCGATTTGGCGGCAGCCTTCTCCATATTCTGGCGGGCGGAATCATTGGCCTGGCAATTGGTAAATTCTGGCAGGACCGCAAGCTTATCTCATTGCTGCTTTCTTACCTGGCAGCCTGGCTCTTGCATGCTGCCTGGAATGCATTGGCGATCTTCGGAGGCATCAATCCACTCATAAGCGAGGCGAATGTGCTGGCTGTTTGGTCATATATCGGACTTGTGCTGCTAATTTTCGGCATGCTGTTAGCCTTCTTCGGTCTGATAAGAAAAGCGCAGATAGCAAGCGCCTTTCCACTTTACCCCACCAGGTTGGAGGGTTAGGTTATGGAACGTCAGCCTGTCATGAAAGTCTTGCGATTTTTGGTTGATCGCTTGGTTGACCTAAAGGTCACAGGCGGCGAGAACGTGAAGGATGGAACGCCTTACATTGTCGCCACCAGCCACATCAGCCGTCTGGATACGCCCTTCCTGATGCTTTCAACGCAGCGGCAGGACATTATTGCCATGGTAGCCAGAGAATACGAAAAGGCGCCTTTTTTCGGCTGGTTCTTGGAAAAACTTGGTGTGATCTGGATCTCGCGTGACGAATATGATCTCGGCGCCTTTCGCGAAGCATCAGAAAGAATCAAGAATGGTTGGATTGTGGGAATCGCGCCGGAGGGAACGCGCTCTAAAACACAGCAGCTCCTGGAGGGCAAGCCGGGGGCGTCTTTGCTGGCGATTCGCAACCAGGTCCAGGTAATTCCCGCGGCAGTGCTCGGTTCGACCCAGGTCATTCATAGCATTTTGCGCCTGAAGAGAGCAAAGGTGGAAGTGCGCTTTGGAAAACCTTTCATGCTGCCTCAGGCGAGTGAGGAAAGAACCAACAAAGCCCTGCTGCAGCAGGCAACCGATGAAATCATGTGCCGTATAGCTCTGTTGCTGCCAGAAGAACGGCGCGGTTTTTATGCCAACCATCCACGCCTGATAGAATTGAAATCCGAACAGGATACCCCATAGTTATCTGAGATCTTTCCAGAAGGAGAACCCCCATGATCCCAATCCGTGATGAAATAAAGACCCACCGAACCCCAATTGTCAATTATGTCTTGATCCTGATCAATGTAGCGGTCTTTTTGTGGACTTGCTTTTTCAATGCAAATCCTGATGCCGTTTATTCCGAATTTGCCCTTTTCCCGTACAAGATTCAGCAAGGTCTCGACGTGGGCGATATGCGCGATATTCTCACCAGCATGTTCCTGCATGCCGGTTGGTTCCACCTGCTGGGAAATATGCTCTATCTTTGGATTTTTGGTGATAACATCGAAGACCGGCTGGGGCATCTCCGGTATTTGCTTTTCTACCTTGCGGGTGGTGTGTTTGCGGCTTTTGCTCACTACTTCACCAACCCTTATTCCACAATCCCAACGGTTGGCGCCAGCGGTGCTATAGCCGCAGTGTTGGGGGCTTACCTGGTGATTTATCCGCAGAGCCGCATCTATACTTTTATTCCGATAGGCTTCTTTGCCAGGCTCACGCTTGTGCCTGCAGTTGTCGTATTGACTTTATGGTTTATTATGCAACTGTTTAGCGGGGTTGGTTCGCTGGGGCTGGGTGACCAGGTCGGCACAGCTTATTGGGCGCATATCGGAGGTTTTGTTTTCGGTCTTCTGATAGGTCTTTTCTTCAAAAAACGTGGTCGCAAGCCAATTCCCGCACCACCCAGTTGGATCTGAGCCAAAAGGGAAACTGGTAGGCATTTATTAATACAACTGTAACTTGTAACTGTAACTTGTGTAACTGTAACTTGCTCAAAATGGGGACATTCATAGTATAATATCGTACCGGCGTTAAGGAGGTTTCAGGCTTTCGAGGCGCATTTTGTATTAACCCAGCCCGATTTGGGATTAGAGAAAATGTATTAAGGACTATTGTAATTATGCCAAGCTCATACTTGACCCGCGAGGGATTTGAAAAATCAGAACTTGAACTGGAATTTCTACGTAAAGTCAAACGCAAGGAAGTTGCTCAGCGTTTGCAGGATGCAATGGAAGACGGCGAGCTGATCGAAAACGCGGAATACGAAGCTGCTAAAAATGAACAGGCTTTCACCGAAGGCCGTATCAAGGAGCTGGAACTCCTGCTTGCCAACGCCCACATCATTGAAGACGGTGAAAACGAGCATGGTCTTGTGACGGTGGGTTCAAAAGTGACGATCTGCGAAGAAGGCGGCGAGCCTGAAACGTATAAGATTGTTGGTCCTGTTGAGGCAAATCCCCGCGAAAGACGAATTTCTAACGAATCCCCTATTGGTCGGGCTTTGCTTAACCATCGTGTTGGTGATAAGGTTAAAATTGAAGCTCCGGGTGGTGCTTACACCGTCGAGATTCTCAAGAGCGAGTAATCGTCAGAATTCTCAAAGCCCCACCCAATATCGCGGTGGGGCTTATTTTAATGTAAAGGACGAACCATGCTAACAGATAACTTTTCCGAACTTGAAAACCTGCGCCTGGAAAAAATGCGGCAATTACGCCAAGATGGGATTGAACCATACCCGACCCGCTCTTACAAGAACAGCAGCAATGCTGAGGCCATCAAAGCCTTCGAAGCACGCGAGGCAGCTGGCGAGCCAGAGGAACTTAAGCTGACCCTGGCTGGCCGCTTGCGCGCTATCCGCAACATGGGTAAGCTTTCGTTTGCCCATATCGAAGATCGCAGCGGCAAAATCCAGCTCTTTATGCGCATCAACGAACTCGGGCAGGAGAAGCTTGATCAGTTCGTGCGGTTTTTTGATCTCGGCGACTTCATCGAAGCGACAGGCACGATGGTGCGCACAAAACGCGGAGAAGTGACTCTGCAGGTTGAGGATTTCAGGATGCTCTCCAAGGCACTCTATCAACTGCCAGCAGCCAAGGATGAGGTGGTTGATGGTGAGGTTATTCGCCATGCCGCGCTGACCGACCCCGAAACCCGCTATCGCCAGCGCTATGTTGATTTGGCAGTCAACCCCGAAGTCCGTGAAATTTTCCGTAAGCGTACCGAAATCCTAAAAGCTCTGCGCGATTTTTTGGATGAACGCGGCTTTCAGGAAGTAGAAACCCCTATCCTGCAACCGATTTACGGCGGAGCGGCAGCCAAACCCTTCACAACCTACCACAACCAGCTTCACCAGAAACTCTTCCTGCGCGTGAGTTTTGAGCTTTACCTGAAGCGCTTGCTTGTTGGCGGGCTGGATCGCGTTTATGAAATTGGGCGGGACTTCCGCAACGAAGGGGTGTCCTTCAAGCACAATCCTGAGTTTACCCAGCTCGAGTTCTACATGGCATACGCGGATTACAACACGATCATGGAGATGACTGAGCAGATGGTTTCGCAGGTTGCCCAGCGTGTTTTAGGGACGATGGTTATCCACTATGATGGACACGAAATCGACCTCACACCTCCCTGGAACCGGATGCAGATCCGCCAGGGTTTGATCGATCATGCCGGCATTGATATCCAGGATTATCCCACCGACGAAGCTTTGGCAGAGGTCGTGAAAGCCCGACAGATACCCTTCAAGCCGGGAACTCCGCGTGGCAAGCTGATCAACACGCTGATGGAAACCTACCTTGAACCAATCATGATCCAGCCAACCTTCCTCTATGACTATCCGCGCGACATCTCACCCCTGGCTAAGGCTAAACCTGAAGACCCAAACACGGTGGAACGTTTCGAGGGCTATATCGGAGGTATGGAACTGTGCAACGCCTTTACGGAGCTTAATGACCCGCTTGACCAGGAAAAACGCTTCCTTGAACTTGGCCGAACCTACACCGAAGACGATGAAGAACGCAACCCAATGGACGAAGACTACCTGCGCGCGCTGGCTTACGGAATGCCCCCTGCTGGCGGATTTGGGCTCGGTGTGGATCGCTTTGTGATGATGCTCACCCAACAGCACACCCTGCGTGAAGTGATTCTTTTCCCTCCTTTACGTGATGGTGATAGCCCTGATCCTGAAGCATAAACAGATTTTTAACAGTTGCCTATAAAAGAGTGCTCTCATGCACTCTTTTTTGTTGCTCGTTTCCAGATTGAAGATATCAAATCCAGAAAAACAAAGCTAACTGTAGATAAAAGCTTGAGGGTGTTGAAAAAAGAGGAGATTAGGTGAAAATGCCTGCTCAGAAGCTGGAATTTCATCGAAAACAGGGGCAATCATGCCTCAGGGCTGTTCGTAATTCACTTGTTTTGGTTGTTTTTTACCTGCTTTTTGACCACCACCGACAATACACCCTGGGTTAAGCGCCTGAAGCGGGTTGCACCTTGAAGCCGACCCCCGTCAGGAGTTTGACCAATCGTTTCAAATTGAGCGCCATCGCGGTGAAGAAGGCCTGCACCGCGAACTTCACTTTGCCAGGATAGCGACAACGTCCCAGCCCATGCCCTTGCTTGGCTTCGCCAAATTTGCGCTCGATTTTGTAACGTTCTTTCAACCCCCGTTGATACTGGGGTGTTTTACGCAGGGCTAGCCAGACCTCTTTGTTGGCGTCCTTCTTTTCTATGCGGTTGTCTTTCAATCGAATGGCTGAATGCAGCCCGCGATGCTGTAGATAGAAATGGTTATTGCCATCGTCATAGCCTTTATCTGCCGCCACGGTCTCCAGCGGCAATTTCTGCTCCAGGTCATGCTCAATCAA